>Ga0247813_10000087_pt1 | contig 117011 bp, 94 predicted proteins | sample UWRJL169409C1_FD_180719 | JGI IMG/M metagenome (GOLD analysis project Ga0247813, IMG submission 180719) | Plant litter microbial communities from Arlington Agricultural Research Station in Wisconsin, United States - UWRJ-L169-409C-1 | ecosystem: Environmental > Terrestrial > Plant litter >...
ACCTAAATAATGCCTCTCCTACCGGATATGAAAGCGAAGGGCAAAAACTTTGGATGAATTATTTAAAACCTTATGTAGATACTTTTATAACGGATACTTACGGAACTGCTGTGGGGGTTATTAATCCTGATGCGCCCTTTAAGGTTGTTATCGAAGGTCATGCCGATGAAATCTCGTGGTACGTGAATTATATTACTGATGATGGTTTATTATATGTTATTAGAAATGGCGGATCAGATCATCAGATCGCTCCATCAAAGAGGGTTCATATTCATACTAAAAAAGGTATTGTAAAAGGGGTTTTTGGCTGGCCGGCAATTCACACACGCTTGCGCGACAAGGAAGAAGCTCCAAAAATCAGCAATATTTTTATTGATTTGGGTTGCGAAACGAAAGAACAAGTTTTGGAAATGGGTGTACATGTTGGTTGTGTGATTACTTATCCTGACGAATTTATGATCTTAAACGAAAATAAGTTTGTCTGTCGTGCTATTGACAACAGAATGGGCGGATTTATGATTGCTGAAGTAGCCCGTTTACTTCACGAAAACAAAAAAACACTTCCGTTTGGTTTGTATATCGTGAATTCTGTTCAGGAAGAAATTGGTCTTCGTGGTGCCGAAATGATCGCTCAGACTATCAAACCTAATGTTGCCATTGTTACTGATGTTTGTCATGATACCACTACACCAATGATTGATAAAAAAGTAGAGGGTGATCTAAAAATGGGGAAAGGTCCTGTTATTGCTTATGCTCCTGCGGTACAAAATAAATTACGTGATCTGATTGTTGATACTGCCGAAGAGAATAAAATTCCGTTTCAACGTCATGCTACATCACGTGCAACAGGAACTGACACTGATGCTTTTGCTTATAGTAATGGTGGAGTTGCATCGGCACTGATTTCTTTACCCCTTCGTTATATGCATACTACAGTAGAAATGGTTCACAGAGAAGATGTTGAAAATGTGATTCAGTTAATTTATGAATCATTACTGAAAATTGAAAACAATGAAACTTTTTCTTATTTTAAATAAGAACTGATTAAAAAACGCAAATTCGGTTATTAATAATAGCTGAATTTGCAAATATAAAACTGCATGAAGATATTATTACTCGAAGACGATTTTACTTTATCTAAAGAAATCTCAGCGTTCTTTACTACAAAAGGATTCGAGTGTTTCCCATATTATGATGGTTCTTTATTATTAAAAAAGTATTTTCCTTACGATTATGATTTAATCATCCTTGATATCAATGTTCCTGGTAGTAACGGAATTGAAGTTTGCAAAGGCATTCGTGAAGTTGATAAAAAAACACCTATCATTATGCTAACTGCTTTTAGCGAAATTGATGATAAATTATCTTCTTTTGATAATGGCGCAGATGATTATTTGGTAAAACCTTTTCATTTTAAAGAGTTGTATGCCCGAATTTCATCTTTGCTAAGACGAAAAGAAATTCCGCAACAAACAGAGAAAAAAATAACTATTCAGGATTTAGAAATTCTGGAGGATGACATGAAAGTTTTCCGTTCAGGCGAAGAGATCAAACTGACGCCAAAGGAATTTAAACTCATTTTGATTTTGGCTCTAGCCAAAGGAAAAGTATTATCGAAGCAGTTTATAGCCGAAAAACTTTGGGATTATCATATCGAAACGAATCAGAATACAATTGAGGTTTACATTAATTTTTTGAGAAAAAAAATAGATAAAGACCATGAAACAAAACTTATTCGGACCAAGGTGGGTTACGGATATTATTTGAGCGAAAACGAATGACATTAAAAAATCGGATATCACTTTTAGTAAGTTTATTATTTACAATCCTTTTTGGGTTGGCTTCTACTTTGATATTTGTTTTATATTCTAATTTCAGAAAAGATGAATTCAGGGATCGTCTTGAAATTAAAGCACTTTCGAACATTAAACTTTTGGTAAATGTTAAAGAAATAGACAATCAGCTTTTGAAGATGATTGACCAAAATTCGATTAATAAACTGTATGACGAGAAAACATTAGTCTTTGATTCTAATTATAAACTTATCTATAGTAGTATTGATGATGCTAAAATTAAATGGTCGATTGATGATTTAAAATATTTAAAAAAGAATAAGACGTTTTTTAAAAAACAAGGAAACTATGAGGTTTATGGTGTTTTTTACGATACTAAAGACAAGGATTTTTATGCCTTAATATCAGCAACAGATAATTTTGGTCAACGAAGATTGCTTTTTTTGCGATATACTCTGGTGGTGTCCTATATTCTTTTTACTTGTATTTGTTGGGTAATTACCTCTATTACGGTAAAAAAATTAATGAGTCCCTTAAATGCTTTCCATCAAAAAATAAAAAATATAAACGAGAATAATCTTGATACTCGTGTAGCATCAAAAAGCAATAAGGATGAAATTGATTTGATTGCGAACGAATTCAATTTTATGATGGACAGGATTGAAATCTCGTACCAAAGGCAAAAAGAATTTACTGCACATGCTTCTCACGAACTTAGAACTCCACTATCCAGAATTACTTCGCAAATAGAAAATGTAATTGCTGATACTAAGACAAGCAATGAGAGAAAGAGTTTTTTGATCAATATTTTATCTGATGTAAATCAATTAACGGAATTGATTAATTCACTTTTGATTTTATCCAAAATAGACAATAAAAAACATGAAAATAATGAACTACATCGTATGGATGAAATTTTATTTTCGGCTATTGAAAATTTAAATAAAAGCTATCCTGAATTTGTAATTTTATTTGAAATAGAAGAAAATGACGATCTGGATACTGCATTAGAAATAAACGGGAATAAAAACTTATTAGAAATTGCTATAAGCAATGTTCTTAAAAATGCTTGCGTATACTCTGACAACAAGCAAGCTAAAGTTATTATTAGCACTCAGGACAATAACTTAATCATTTCTATTTTAAACACTGGAGACACGCTAAGCGAAAACGAACAAAAACTTCTTTTTCAGCCTTTTATGCGTGGCAAAAATTCAAAAGGAACCTCGGGCTTTGGCCTTGGTTTGCGTATTGTGCAGCGTATCTTAACACTACATAAAGCAACCATAACCTACAGTGTTCCAGCCAAAAACACGAATTTATTTCAATTAATTTTTCATTTGTAAATTATTTTTAAGGTTTTTTTAAGGTAGATTTTAAGGTGTCTTAAAGTCTGGCGCTATCATCTTTGTATAATTAAAAATAATACAATGAGAAAACTCTGTGCATTCCTACTTGTGCTTTTTGGTCCGGTAGTTTTGGCTCAAAAAACAGTCACCCTTCAAGACTGTGAAAGCCAATTTCTTAAAAACAATCTTTTTTTGTTGGCATCTCAATATAACATCGATGCATCGAAAGCATTAACAATTCAGGCCAGGATTTGGGATAATCCTTCCCTTACAGCAGAATTGAATGCTTACAATCCCGAAAGGAATCAATATTTTGATATTGGCAAACAAGGACAAAAGGCATTTGGCATTGAACAGCTCATTTATTTAGGCGGAAAAAAACGCAACGAAATAAAATTGGCTCAAACCAATGAAAAATTAGCCGAATTACAGTTTAATGATTTATTAAGAACTTTAAAACTGCAACTACGAAAGAGCTTTTTTACAGTATACTACAACAAAAAAAGTCTTGAAACTACAGACAATCAACTTGCTCATATTGAGGATTTGATTAACTCTTATTCTGTTCAGGTACAAAAAGGAAATATTCCTTTAAGAGATCTTGTTCGTTTACAATCGCTGTATTTGAATTTTAAAAATGAACGTATGGAAGTTATTAATGAAAATATAGAAGAAGAAGCAAACTTAAAACTATTGTTGAATTCGACTGAAAGTATTGTTCCTGATATTTCTAAAGAAGAATTTAATAAATATCTGGTAACAATTCCGTTTGATCTTAAAACTTTTCAGGATGAAGCAATTGCCAATCGTCCGGATTATTTAGCAAAGCAAAAGGATATTGAATCAAACGAAATCAACGTAAAGTGGCAAAAATCTCTTTCGATTCCGGATATAACGGTTGGTGCCAATTACGATCAACGAAGCGGAGCTTTTAATAAAGAAGCTAATTTGACTCTTGGGATTCCGTTGCCTCTTTGGAACAAAAACAAAGGAAATATCAAGTATGCTCAAACCATTTTAGAGCAATCAAAAATTGAAAAACAAAATTTTGACCTGCAATTGCAAACCGAAATTACGTCGGCATGGAACAAATGGGATGAATCCCGCAAAAACTATGTGGTGATAAAACCTACTGTTAATTCAGACTTCGAAGCAGTTTATAACGGAATCCTGACCAACTTTCAAAAACGAAATATCAGTCTACTGGAATTTACTGATTTTATGGAAAGTTATAATCAGGCTTCTATTCAAATAAATGAATTGAAGAAAAAAGTAGTGCTTTCTGGCGAAGAATTAAATAGTACCATTAACAAAGATTTATTTTAAAACTAATCAAAATGAAATATAAACTAATTATAGGAATTGCTCTTGTGAGTTTATCGATAGCAAGCTGCAAAAAGGAAGTTGAAAATCCTGATACCAATACATCTTTTGCTTTAAGCGATTCTATGCTAAAGACCACTACTACAGCCGAAGCTCAAACACAGCCTGTAAAAAATGTTCTGAGTTTTTACGGAAAAATTACTGCTGATAATAATAAAATGATCGACGTTTACCCGCTTGTTGGCGGAAATGTGATCAAGGTAAATGTAGAACTTGGAGATTATGTACATAAGGGACAAGTTTTGGCTACTATAAAAAGTACTGATATTGCTGATTTCGAAAAACAGTCAATTGATGCTAAAAACGATTTATTAGTAGCTAAAAATCAAATGAAAGTGGCTCAGGAATTATTTGATGGTAAATTAAATTCTGAAAGTGATGTTCTTCAGGCAAAATCTGAAGTAAATAAAGCGCAATCTCAATTGAGTAAAATTCAGGAAACTTATAAAATTTACAATATTAAAGCAGGTTCAATATACGAAGTAACTGCGCCAATTAGTGGTTTTATCATTCAAAAAAGTATCAATCAGGATATGCTTTTGCGAAATGACCGTTCTGAAAATATATTTGATATTGCTGAGATTAGCGAAGTTTGGGCATTAGCGAATATTAATGAAATTGACATAAATAAAGTAAAATTGGGTATTGATGCTGATGTTACCACATTAAGTTATCCTGATAAAGTTTTTAAAGGAAAAGTGGATAAAATCTTCAACGTTATTGATCCGGAAACAAAAGCGATGCAAGCACGTATAAAATTGCAAAATCCGGAGTATATGCTAAAGCCTGATATGAATGCCAATATCAAATTATCTTATAATGAAGGAGAGTCAATGATAGCCGTGCCTAGTAAAGCGATTGTTTTTGATAAAAGTAAAAACTTTGTAATGATTTTTAAAGATCGTAATAACATCGAAACCAGACAAGTCGAGGTTTACAGAGTGGTTGGAGATGTTACATATATATCAAGCGGTTTAAAGGAGAACGAAAAAGTCATTACCAATAATCAGTTATTTATTTATCGCGCTTTAAACGAATAAGACATGAACAAATTCATAAGAAATATTATTGCTTTTTCGCTTAAGAATAAAGCATTTACCTTTTTTTGGGTAGGCTTATTGGCTGTTGCCGGGTTTATTTCTTTCAAAAATATGCCTATTGACGCATTTCCTGACGTAACCAATACTCAAATCATCATCATTACACAATGGAACGGAAAAAGTGCCGAAGAAGTTGAGCGTTTTGTAACCTCACCAATCGAAATCTCGATGAACTCGGTTCAGAAAAAGACAAGTGTTCGCAGTATTACAATGTTTGGATTATCTGTTATTAAAATTATTTTTGATGATGGTGTCGATGATACTTTTGCACGTTTACAGGTCAATAACTTACTAAAAAATGTTTCACTTCCGGATGATGTCGAACCGGATGTTCAGCCGCCTTACGGGCCAACCGGTGAAATTTTCAGATACATTGTAAAAAGTGACAGCAGAGACAGTAGAGAATTACTAACCTACCAAAACTGGGTGATCGACAAACAGCTTCGTTCTGTTCCCGGTGTTGCTGATTTGAATGTTTTTGGAGGGCAGACTAAAACATATGAAGTTGGTGTTGACCCAATTAAATTAGCAAAATACAATATCACTCCGCTTCAGGTTTATAATGCTGTAAACAGTGGTAATTTAAATGTTGGCGGTGATATTATCGAAAAAAACGGCCAGGCATTTGTAGTGCGTGGAGTTGGACTTTTAAAATCGATTCAGGATATTGAAAATATTATTGTTGATGATGCGAATGGAAACCCAATTTTAGTAAAAAATCTGGCTTCGGTTTACGAAAGTGCCATGCCTAGAGTTGGACAAACAGGATTAGGCAAAAATGATGATGTTGTTGAAGGTATTATTGTTATGCGAAAAGGCGAAAATCCTCAGGAAACACTAGCACTGATTAAAGCGAAAATAGAAGATCTAAACGATAATATTCTTCCTAAGGACATTAAGCTGGTCACTTTTTATGATCGTGATAATTTAATGAATTTCACGACAGAAACTGTAATGCATAATTTATTTGAAGGTATTATTCTGGTTACCTGCGTTGTGTTCTTATTTATGGCCGACTGGAGGACTACTTTTACCGTTTCGATTGTTATTCCGCTCTCTTTATTATTTGCCTTTTTATGTTTAAAAATGATGGGAATGAGCGCCAACTTATTGAGTTTGGGTGCGGTCGATTTCGGGATTATTATTGATGGTGCCGTAGTTATGGTCGAAGGATTATTTGTGGTATTAGATCAAAGGGCGCATCAATTAGGAATGACGGCGTATAATAAAATCGCCAAGGGAAGTTTGATTAAGAAAACCGGAGCCGAAATGGGTAAAGCCATCTTCTTTTCTAAACTTATTATTATTACTGCCTTATTACCTATATTCTCATTTCAGAAAGTAGAAGGAAAAATGTTCTCTCCCCTAGCCTATACATTAGGTTTTGCTTTAATGGGCGCATTACTTTTTACCCTGACTTTAGTTCCTGTTTTATCTCATATCCTTTTAAATAAAAATGTAAAAGAAAAAAACAATCCTTTTGTTAATTTCTGGGATCGAATTGTAGGTAAAAGTTTCGCCTGGACTTTTAAGCATAAAATACAAACCCTAATTGGTTCCATTTCACTTTTGGCAGTGGTTTTCTTTTCGGCTACTTTTTTAGGAACAGAATTTTTACCTCAATTAAATGAAGGAGCTTTATGGGTTACAGCAGAATTACCAATGAGCACTTCATTGCCTGAAAGTGTAAAAACAGCTGCAATAATTCGAAAAGATCTCGAAAGTTTTCCGGAAGTAAAAAATGTTTTATCGCAAACCGGAAGAAGTAATGACGGAACAGACCCTAATGGATTTGGTTTTATACAGCTTCAGGTTGATTTAAAACCAAAATCAGAATGGAAACGAAAAATTAGCATGGATGATTTAATTAACGAAATGGATGAGAAATTACGCGTTCATCAAGGAATTACTTATAATTATTCCCAACCTGTAATCGACAACGTAGCCGAATCTGTTGCAGGATTTAAAGCCTCAAATGCTGTTAAAATTTATGGAGACGATCTGGATAAATTAGACGAGTTATCAAACGAAGTTTTAGCACAAATAAAAAACATTCCTGGTATAAAAGATGCCGGAATTTTACGAAATGTTGGTCAGCCTGAAATTAGTGTTGTATTAGACAGAGATAAAATGGCGGCTTACGGAGTAACATTAAGTGATGCGCAGGCAGTTTTAGAATTAGCTTTTGGAGGAAAAACAGCAACAGAAAAATATGAAGACGATAAAAAGTTTGATGTCAGAGTTCGTTTTTCTAAGGAATATCGTAAAGATGAAAATGATATCGCCGAACTTAAGGTTCCAACTATTAGCGGAATTAAAATTCCGTTAAAAGAAATCTCTGATTTAAAAACCATAACGGGACCGGCATTTATCTACAGAGATAATACCAAACGTTTTATTGGAGTAAAATTCTCTGTTCGTGATCGTGATTTAGGAAGTACCATTGCAGAAGCGCAGGCAAAAGTGGCTAAAATGAAACTACCAACTGGGTATACTGTGGGATGGACAGGAGAATTTGAAAATCAGGTTCGTGCCAGTGCGCGTTTGGCTCAGGTTGTTCCTATAAGCTTAATTGGAATATTTGTTCTCTTATTTATTTTGTTTGGAAATATTAAAGATTCCTTGCTTGTTCTGGCGAATGTTCCTTTTGCGATTATTGGAGGAATTATTGCTCTGCATCTGACCAGAATGAATTTCGGAATTTCTGCAGGAGTTGGTTTTATCGCCCTGCTGGGAATTTGTATTCAAAACGGAGTTATTCTAATATCTGAATTTCATCATAATTTAAAAGCCAAGTTCACACTCGAAGAATCTATATTTATGGGTGTAAAAGCCCGAACAAGAGCCGTAGTAATGACTGCGCTTATGGCGTCTATTGGTTTAATGCCTGCAGCAATTTCAACAGGAATTGGATCTGAGTCTCAAAAACCATTAGCAATTGTTATTATCGGAGGATTGATAACTGCAACGGTTTTAACCCTTTTGGTTTTCCCAATTATATTTTGGGTATTCAACCGTAAAAAACATATTCCAATCGAATAAAGAAATTGAAGATAGATTAATTGGTTAAATTAATTTGATTAGGTTTGAACGAGAAAGCATCATTATATTTAATGGTGCTTTTTTAATTTTACTAAATATTACTTCATTATCTTGCGTGCTATTTTTATTACATATAAAACCTTATGAAGTATATTTATTTTTTATTGAGCATTTTTTTTATTTCGCTGCTTGCCTCTGTTATCAACCCAAAAGAAGGTTTTACTTGCTTTCTGGAAGTAATTCCTGCTATTATTGGATTTTTAATTTTAGCTTTCACTTTCAAAAAATTTAGGTTTACCAATTTTACTTATACTTTAATCCTCATTCATTGTATCATTCTGTTCGTTGGCGGACATTATACGTATGCCGAAGTTCCGTTTTTTGACTACATCAAAGAAATTTTTCATCAAAGCAGAAACAATTATGATAAAGTAGGCCATTTTGCCCAAGGACTGGTTCCCGCAATGATTATAAGGGAACTATTTATTCGAAAACAGGTAATCCAGAATCAAAGTTTTTTCAACTTTATTATAGTATCTATTTGTCTTGCTATAAGTGCAGCATATGAATTTATCGAATGGTTTGTATCTATAGCAACCGGAGATGGTGGTGATGCTTTTTTAGGTACACAAGGATATGTTTGGGATACACAATCGGATATGTTATTTGCTACAATTGGAGCAATTGTGGGATTGATTCTATTTTCAAAAATACAAGATAAACAAATTCAAAAAATAGACTTTTAAGAATCTTCTGTTTTTTAAGGAGCTATTCCCGCTGTCCTTCCAAATCTTTTGTGGTGAACCCCACCACAAAAGGATTTTCCCTCCCATCGGGGCTAAAAAAGTATCCAAATAAAAAACGACCTTCTGCTCAAGGAAGGTCGTTTTGTATACTAACTCAAAAACTCTATTTAAACTTTTATTTTACCTCTTTCAAGATGGCGATAGCCTCAGTTGCATTTGATAATTGTGCATATTTTAAAGCAGTAAATCCTTTTTCATTTCTAACAGAAGCATTTGCTCCGCTTGCCAATAAAACTCTTAGAATATCTACTTTATTATAACGGGCAGCTATCATCAAAGGTGATAAATCTTCTGATATTTCGTTTACGTCAGCTCCGTATTCTATTAATTTTTTAACAAATTCAAGATCTCCCTTACCTACTGCCACGTTTAGTGGAGTTGAGAAACTGTGTACGATTTCCATTTGTGGTTGTACAAATGATGATTGATTTGAAGCCATTGAAACATTTGCAAATGCAACTAAAGCTACTCCTAAATAAATGATTGAATTTTTCATAATGATTGATTGTTAATTGTTGATTGATTAATGATGATTTTTAATTTCTATGTAAATGTAATTCTAATTCATGTATTATGTATAACAAAGTACTATGTTTTAACTAATTCTTAACATTTAGATAACAAATGTCGTTTAAGCTTAAAATTTATGTTATCTCTTTTAAAGCTTCTGTATATATAGACGCGATCTTATTCAAAATGTTACAGTAAAAATGAAAAATTATCAAAAAAAAATAAAATGACTTTTTATTTGATAATACACTGATCCAAAAATAAAAAAAAGCATCAGTATAACTGATGCTTTTTTTTAGTCTTATTTTGCATTTTTTAAAATTGCAATAGATTCAGTTGCTTTTGCGTACTCTGCGAAATTTATTGCTCTTAAACCTTTTTCATTCTCGATTCTGGGATTAGCTCCGTTAGCCAATAAAACTTTAATGATTTCAAATTTATTAAAACGGGCTGCCAGCATTAAAGGTGACATATCTCTAACCAACTTATTTACATTGGTTCCGTATTCAATTAATTTTTTAACCTTTTCAATATCTCCCTCACATACGGCGTAATGTAGAGATGATACTTCCTTAGCAGGAGAATCGATTGGATCTTTTACTAATTGCTTGATATTCGATGCTTTTGATACGTGTGTAGACATAGCAATTGCTATACCTAAAATAATTACTGATTTTTTCATGTTGATTGATTGATTTTATGATTGATGTAAAAATTAAATTAATGCTTAAATGTCATTCTTAATTTTTTTTGATTACTATAGTAGTCGCCTAAACAATCAAATATGTTACACACAAATGCAAAAAATTATAAATAAAAAAAGTGCAACTCAGAGAAACCCTTCATTGCACTTCTATTTACTACTCTACTATATTTGTTCTAAATTGAACTTTTTAGTGAAAATTTACACAAAAGAAAATGCCTTGCTATTAGTATAACAAGGCATTTTTATTTTTAAAAGTTCACCGGTTAAATAAGCCCGAAAACTATTCTTTAGTACTTAAATACTCTATTACGTTTTTCTCAATACGCTGATCAATATTAGCAATATCTGCCTTAACGAATTTTTCTCCTAAAATATTTTCATACAATTCAATATATCTTTCAGAAACTGATTCGATATAAGCGTCTGTCATCTCCGGAATTTGTTGTCCGTCCTGCCCTTGAAAACCATTTTCGATCAACCAACGACGAACGAATTCTTTAGATAACTGTTTTTGTTCTTCTCCTTTATCTTGTCTTTCCTGATATCCATCAGCGTAGAAATAACGAGAAGAATCCGGTGTATGAATTTCATCAATTAAAACAATAACTCCATCTTTTGTTTTTCCGAATTCGTATTTAGTATCTACCAAAATCAATCCGCGTTCAGCAGCAATTTCAGTCCCTCTTTGAAACAAATCACGAGTGTATTTTTCTAAAACAATATAATCTTCTTCTGTAACAATTCCTTTAGCTAAAATGTCTTCACGAGAAATATCTTCATCATGAGAACCGTTGTCTGCTTTTGTAGTTGGTGTAATAATTGGTTCAGGAAACTTATCATTTTCCTTCAAACCTTCTGCCATAGTTACACCACAAATTTTTCTTTTTCCGGCGGCGTACTCACGGGCAGCGTGTCCTGAAAGATAACCACGAATAACCATTTCTACTTTAAAAGGTTCGCATAAATGTCCAACAGCAACATTAGGATCCGGAGTTGCAATCAACCAGTTTGGTACAATATCCTCTGTCAATTCCATAAATCTTGTTGCAATCTGATTCAGAATTTGCCCTTTGTACGGAATACCTTTTGGTAAAACCACATCAAAAGCCGAAAGTCTGTCGGTTGCTACCATTACCAAAAGTTCGTCATTAATATTGTAAACTTCTCTAACTTTTCCACGGTAAACTGATTTCTGATCTGGAAAATTAAAATTTGTAGTTGTGATTGTATTGCTCATTATTACTAGTTGTGTTGTTTTTTATGAATGCAAATTTAAAACTAATTAAAAGAGCAAGCAAGTTTTTCAGTATTCAGTTTTTAGTCTCAGTTTACAGTCTCGGTCTCAGTCTATTCTTTGTGCAAGCTTTGTCAAAGTTTAAAGCCAAGATTGTAAGGTACTTGTTCTTAAACTTACACAAAGTTTTTTCACTTGTAAACTTGTCAGACATTGCCCGTGGTTTCAACCACGGGGTGCAATATTATCACGTGTCCTATTGTGTTCCCGTGGTTGAAACCACGGCTATGTTTGAAGATAGAAATTAAAGTATGTTACAACTTTGTGATTTATGAAATGATAAAAATGCGTATACCAACTTTAAAATTAGACTTTTGCAAAAATCATTTAGAGTATTGCTTTAAAACTTTGACAAAGCTTTACTGCAGTTTTCTAAACACTCTGTCAACTGCTTTTCACTGTGACTAAAAACTGAGACTGAAAACTGTAAACTTACTTAAGAAGCGTCGAATTAAATAAATTCAAAATTCTGCTATATTCATCGATCCAGGAATAAGTTTCTTTAAAACCATGAGATTCAACAGGGAAAGATGCCAGTGTCCAGTTCTTTTTCTGTAATTCTATAAAACGTTGCGACAAACGTACAATGTCTTTATATTCAACATTATCGTCTACCATTCCGTGTAACATTACCAGATTTCCTTTTAAATTATCTGCATAATAAATAGGAGAACTTTTTTTGTATGCTTCAGGATCTGTTTCCGGAAAATTTAGAATATTGCCTGTATATCCGTGATTATAATGTGCCCAATCTGTAACAGAACGTAATGCTGCCCCTGAAGCAAATTCGCCAGGAGTCGTCAGCATTCCCATTAGAGTAATAAATCCACCGTATGAACCTCCGTAAATCCCTACTCTATTGGCGTCAATTCCATATTTTTCTACTAATATTTTCTTTCCGTCAAGATGGTCAGATAAATCTTTTCCTCCCATAAAACGGTAAATTCCAGTTCTAAAATCACGTCCATAACCGTCACTTCCACGATAATCAATATCTAAAACTGTGTATCCTAAATCAGTCAACAAATTATGAAACATATATTCTCTGTAATAATTACTCCAATAATTGTGGGCATTCTGCAGATAACCGGCACCGTGAACAAAAATAACAGCAACTTTGTTTGCGTTTTCTGCTTTTGGTGTATATAATCTTGCGTTTACTGGGGTTCCATCTTGTGCGTTGAATGTTATAACTTCCGGCTCTCTCCATTTGTACTTTTTAAAATCATCAGAAACCGAAGAAGAAATTTGTTGTAAAGTTGTGTTCTTTTTATTCTCTGCAACATAAAAATCCCAAGGAATGTTTTTATAAGAATAACGAACCAAAAGTGATTTTTCATCTGGAGAAACTACTACTTCGTGTGCGCCGTCTTTAGTTAAAATTGGTTCTAAAGCTCCACCTGTTGCTGCTAATTTATAGAAATTTCTATTTCCTGGATGTGTTGTATTTGTGGTTAAATAAAATGCCTTTTTATCTTTAGATAATGTTACATCACGAACTTCCCAATTTCCAGTTGTAAGTTGTGTTTTCTTTCCTGATTTTACATTATAAGTATACAAATGCGAATATCCTGTAGCTTCAGACTGGAAATAAATCGTCTCATTATCTGCCAGAAAACCTAAAACTCCAGAATCAAAAGAATAGGACGGAATTCCAGGACCAGCGATCCACGCATCGTCATGCTGATGTTCGATTTCCTTAAAGGTTCCGTTTTCAAGATTTAGGTTTACCAACCATCTGTCTTTATTATCCTGACTTCTAATCTCTACAATTGCCAAAGATCCATCTTCGTTATACACAGGAGCCTGACTTGTAATTAGTTTATCTTCTTTGGCTTTATTTTTTAAATTCTCATACGATTCATAATACTTTGGACTGTCCTGAATATGACTTAAAGTCGAAAAGTTGACGTAATAAACCGTATCTTTTGCTACAGAATAAATTCCGAATTTCGTTTTTACCAAATTTGAGGTAGATACTTTTTCTTTGGTCTCAGGAGTTTGATTATAACCATCATCTGTTATAAAAACTTCCATTTTCTCTTTTTTTACATCCGATTCTTCTACTAAACTAAAAGTGGCAAAATTTCCGTTTGGATTTGCTTTAAGATTAAAAAAGTTGTCTTTTCCATAAAAATATTCTTTTGCAAAATCAGATTTTATGGCTTTACTTTTGGCAAGATTCCATTGTTTTTTAGCTTCCTTGTCTTTAATAAATTGAAACAACTCTTTTTGTTGTGTTTTCAAGAAAGAATCTTTCTCTGGAGTTTTCTCTTTTTTAGTTCCTTTGACAAAATTAGTTATTTGCAGAACCGTTCCTTCTTTAGTATTGTACTTGAAAATGTTATCATTTTGTTCAAAAAACAATATGCCGGCCGTTGCGCCCAATTCAAGATTAGAAACTGGAGTACTTTGCTGAATAATTTTCTTTATCGTTTTGGTACTAATGCTATACGAATACAAACCTCCGTTATCTGTATAATAAACAATATCAGAATTTGGTTTTCTTTTAAAATCAATCTTCGAAAAAGCAGCTTCTTTAGGTTCGGCCAAAACAGGTTTTGCGGCTCCTTTTTGCCAGAAATAAGTACTTGCACCTAAATCATTAGTCGGATTCCATTCAAAATAAACTTTTTTTCCATCAAGGGACCAGCGTCCGTTTGTGGGTTGATTTCCAATAAAAGATTCCCCTTTCATGATTTCTTCTAATTTCAAATTTTGGCTATAGCCTGTTATTGAAAAAACTAAAAAGGCAACGATAAAAATGTTTTTTGTCATGGTATTCGTTTTTTGAGAAAACAAAAATACACTTTGAAAATTACTAAAAAAGTTTTTTTGCCATTTGCTTGCGAAATCACCTGTATAATTTTCATTTCATAAAAAAATCCCTGAAGAATTAACTTCAAGGATCTCTTTTTTATCAAAAGTCTAAAATTGTAATTTCGTCAATTTCAAACTTCTTACTATTTTTAAATTAGCTCGCTGCGAATTCTTTATTTAAAATTTTCGATGCAATATATTGTGCTACTCCATCTTCTGCATTGGTTTTAATGACTTCTAGTTTTGGCAAAGTTTCCTTTAATAAAGCAGGAGCATTTCCCATAATTAAACCTTTTCCTGATGCTGATAACATTTGAACATCATTGAAACCATCACCAAAAGAAACTGCCTGATCAAGAGTAAATCCTTGTTTTTCAAGAACCCTTTCAATCGCAACCGCTTTGTCAATAGATTTGTCCATAAATTCTAAACAAGTTGGTAAGCTAAAAGCATGATGCAGATATTCTGAAGAATGGGCTAAAATATCATCTTTTAATTTTACTAATTTTTCATGATTATCACAGGAGAAGAAAATTTTAATTGCTCCAAAATCTTCCAGATTTTTATAATCAACCAATTCAGGATGGTATTTCAAGTCAGCCTGAAAAGCATTTAATTTTTCGCTCCATTTATTGGTTTGCCAAACATTTTCTTTGAATAGAACAACTGTAATTTCAGGATCGATTTCGACATTTAATGCTGCTTTTACCACGTCACTGTCTAAGTTAAAAGCAAAAAGTTCTTCTTTTTCTGGTGAATGAATTCTGGCTCCGTTTGAACTTACCAAATAAACCGGAATTTCAAGAGTTTCGATAATTGCCATTGCATCAAGATGATGACGTCCTGTAGCCACTACAATAAGATAATTTTGATTGTGAAGTTCCTGAAAAATTGATTTCGTATAATCTGATATTCTGTGTTGAGGGTTGAGTAAAGTTCCGTCAAGGTCACTTACTACAACTTTTATATTTTTTAATTTTGTCATATTAAAGATCAAGTATTTATGATGTGCAAATTTAAGGCTTTACTCACAGAAGAGCAAAGATTATAAGCCGTAAAAACCCGAAAAGAGCGAAGTTTATTATTTATTTAACTATTTCATCAAATAGTTAATTATAGTTAATTTAAACTTTTATAATTCCGGATTTGTATAAATTTAATGCTTTTCTAATGACTATTTCAATTTGTTCCAAAGGCAAATCTTCATCAATATCCAATAACATAATTTTCATTCTAGAACGATTTTCCTGAATTAAAAACGATTCATCAAAATGTTTTCCTTCAACGATTGCTAAATACGGCTGTTTGAATTTCTTGTGTGTCCATAAATAGCAAAACATTTTTCCTTTATAGCAAAAAAACGGCATTCCGTATTTTAGAACGTTAGTAATGTCCTGATCTTGTTTTAGAATAATATCTTTTAATGCCAAAAATATGCCTTTTGTGGGCTCTTCTTGTGTAAAGTAGAAATCATCTAGTTGTTTCATTACATTTATTTGTAAATTCCAATATTTAAAAAATTCCAAATTCCAATCACAATACTAGCAAAAATTACGCTCAAAAAAACTTAATTACTTCCCTTTGCGGGGCTTCAACTTCGCTCAGTGTGACAATTGAACATCAAAACTAATTCAAAAAAAAAATTCGTTTTCCACATTTCTATAAAAGATGATGCAGAAAACGAATACTAATAAATGTCAAAACACATTTTACGATTTACATTTGACATTCTATAAATTAATCGTGATTTTCTATTTGTTTATAAGCATCAATTACCTTTTTCACTAATCTGTGACGTACGATATCTTTATCATCCAGATAAATAATCCCAATTCCGTCAACGTCTTTCAGAACCAAAATCGCTTCTTTCAGACCTGAAATAGTTCTGCGTGGTAAATCGACCTGTCCGGGATCACCCGTAATCATGAATTTTGCATTTTTTCCCATACGGGTCAAAAACATTTTCATTTGAGAGTGTGTGGTATTTTGCGCTTCATCCAGAATTACAAAGGCATTATCCAGCGTACGACCACGCATAAATGCCAATGGCGCAATTTGAATAATTCCTTTTAAAATGTAATCTTCGAGCTTTTCGTTGGGTAACATATCGCGTAAAGCATCATAAAGAGGCTGCATGTACGGATCTAGTTTTTCTTTCATATCGCCTGGTAAAAAACCAAGATTTTCTCCTGCCTCTACCGCCGGGCGTGTTAATATGATCCTTTTTACTTCTTTTTCTTTAAGCGCTTTTACCGCCATTGCAACACCAGTGTACGTTTTTCCTGTTCCGGCAGGACCTACAGCAAATACCATATCATTTTTTTTGATGGTATCTACCAGTAACTGCTGGTTAGGTGTCATGGCTTTTATTATTTTACCGCCAACTCCATGAACTAATATTTTGTCATGATCGTATGATTTTCTTTCATCCTGACCATCACTCATTATTACGCGTTCAATTACATTATCGTCAATGTTGTTGTATCGGGTAAAATGAAGCATAAGCCTCTGAAATCTTTTTTCGAATTCATCTAAAACTTCTTTTTCGCCAAATGCTTTCAAAGTGGTACCTCTCGCAACGATTTTAAGCTTTGGGTAATACTTTTTAATTATTTCAAGATGAGTGTCTTGAGCGCCCCAAAAGTCTTTTGGAGCGATGTCTATGAGCTCGATAATTCTTTCGTTCAAATGAGTTAATTTTAAATTAAAAATAAATCAGTTTTATAATCTGTGGTTGTCGGGTGTTTTATCTTAAAATTACCGTTTTTAACAGCGGTAACATTTTTAAAATCATTTTTGTTAAAATACTGAAAACTGAAACTGAAAACGGTGACGACTTTATATTTTATCGCAATTTGTCTTTTCTTTCTTTCAATTTGATTTTAGTATTCTTAGATTTGCATTTCTCAAATTTAATGAAAATTAGATTTAAATACTACCAATAGTTATAAACAAAATTATGTCAATAATTACCCTTACTACCGATTACGGCTTAAAGGATCACTTTGTGGGTTCGCTTAAGGGTAAGATTTTATCTGAGTATTCAGAAGTTACAATTATTGACATTTCACATGACGTTGATCCGTTTAACACTGCAGAAGCAAGTTACATTGTTGGAGCTTCTTATTTGAGCTTTCCAAAAGGTACCGTGCACTTGATTGGGGTAGATATTGAACGTAATAAAGAGAATCAGCATATTGCCATGCAATGGAACGACCACTACTTTATTTGTGCAGATAACGGAATCCTAAGTATGCTTACGCAGAAAATCGTTCCGCAGAAAATTGTCGAAATCAATATTCATGATCGTTTTCCTATTGAATTCAGTGATTTGGATATTTTTATACAAGTGGCCTGTCATATTGCAAAAGGAGGTTTATTGAATGTTATTGGAAAAGAAATTGCAGCAATTAAAGAAATAACCGAATTGCAGGCTGTAGTTTCAAATGACGGAAATTCATTAAAAGGCTACGTAATTTACATCGATCACTTTGGGAATATTGTTACCAATATTTCGAGACAGCAATTTCTTGAAGTGGCTAAAGGCCGGCCGTATGAAATCGTAATGAAACCAAAAAACATCAAAACGATTCTACCTAATTATTCTGCAATTGCTACTTCGGATAAATATCCTATTAAAACTTATGAAGGCGAAAAACTAGCCATTTTTAACGAAGCCGGATTTCTCGAAATTGCCATTTTCAGGAGTAATCCTTCAAAAGTTGGTTCTGCAAACAGTCTTTTGGGATTGAATTATCGTGATGTTATTACGATTCAGTTCCTTTAAAATTTTAGATTTTAGATTGTAGATTTTAGATTTGATAATGCTGGAAATTTGGAATTTGGAATTTCACAATTCGAATTTTAAAATTTTATTAAAAAGAACAATCAATTTTGGTACTTTTGCGCGCGTATTGAAGATTTTTCAATCTAAAATCAACAATCTAAAATCTAAAATTGTATACATGTTCGTTAGAATAGTAAAAATGAGTTTTCACGAAGAAAAAATTCCGGATTTTCTGGAGAATTTCGAAACTGTGAAAGACAAAATACGAAATGCAGAAGGAAATCGTTTTTTAGAATTGTATCAGGACAAAAATGATAGATGCATCTTTTTTACTTACAGTTATTGGGAAACCGAAGAAGATTTAGAGAATTATAGAAATTCTGAGCTTTTTAATACTGTTTGGAGTTTTACAAAAAAGCTATTCAATGCAAAACCGGAAGCATGGAGTGTGGATAAACTGGTAAGTTTAAATTAATAATTAAAACAGGAACGATTTAACCGCAAAGAGCGCAAAGATTATATTAAATAAGGTTTTCTAAAAACGCTAAGTTCGCAAAGCGTTGAGCAAAACTTTGCGAACTTAGCGTAAAACTTTGCGTTCTTTGCGGTTAAAAAAAGCGCAAACCAAAGCGACCCGAAACAAGAAAATCTGAAACAAAAATAAGTTACATGAAATCAATCATTTTACGAGAAATAAAATCCTTTTTTGGCTCTCCTATTGGCTATTTGGTCATTGCTATTTTCTTAATTAGCAACGGACTATTTTTATGGGTATTTGAAGGAGATTATAATATATTGAAAAGCGGTTATGCTGATCTGACTCCTTTTTTTACTTTGGCGCCATGGATTTTGATTTTCCTGATTCCGGCTGTTACGATGAGAAGTTTCTCTGATGAAAAAAAACAAGGAACATTAGAATTGCTATTGACTAAACCGTTATCAATTTGGGAAATCGTAAACGGAAAATTTTTAGGTTCTCTCCTATTGATTATTTTAGCAATTATTCCAACTTTTATATATGTGAAAGTAATTTCTGCTTTAGGCTCACCAGAAGGAAACATCGATATGGGCAGCACAATTGGTTCTTATTTTGGTTTATTGTTTCTTATTGCGGCTTATTCAGCAATCGGGATCTTTACTTCTACCCTGTCTGAAAATCAAATTGTAGCATTTATCATTTCTGTTTTTCTGTGTTTTATCTTTTATTTTGGATTTGAAGGTTTAGCATCATTGATTCCCGGATCGTTTACTATCATTTCGGCATTAGGCATGCAGGATCATTTTAAAAGCATGAGCCGCGGCGTAATTGATACTCGTGATGTGATTTACTTTTTGAGTATCACTGTATTATTTCTGTCTTTTACCGTTTATCAATTAAAATCCTTTAAAGCGTAATGAAAACATCTACTCAACAAAATATCAAAACGTTAGGTATAACTGTTTTTGTTTTAATCGTTTTAAATGTTTTAGGAGGTTTATTTTTCCACCGATTTGATTTAACCAAAGACAAACGTTACACATTATCAGAAACCTCTTTGCAAATTGTAAAACAGGTTAAAAATCCCTTATCAATCAAAATCTACATGCAAGGCGATTTGCCGGCAGATTTTAAACGTTTACAACAAGAAACCAGACAATTACTGGAAGAATTTCAGGCCTACAATAGTAATATTGTTTTCGAATTTGTAAATCCTATGGAAAACGAAGACGAAAGCATGGCTGTTGTAAAATCTTTGTACCAAAAAGGCCTTACACCAATAAATATTACCGTTGATGATAAAGGAAAACAATCTCAGGCAATGGTTTTTCCGTGGGCAATTGCGGTTTACGACAATAAAGAAGTAAATATTCCTTTATTGAAAAACATAATGGGTGCTTCGACTACGCAAAAAGTTATCGGATCTATTCAGCATTTAGAATATTCTATTGCAGATGCTATCAATAAAATTAGCAAGGACAGGCAAAAGAAAGTTGCCATTATAAAAGGTAACGGAGAACTAAACGAAGTTCATATTGCTAAAATGCTAATGCAAATTCGAGAAAGCTACTACATTGGACCTTTTACTTTAGATTCTGTTGCTAAAAGTCCAACCGGAACTTTAGATGCCTTAAAAAAATACGATTTAGCGATTATTTCAAAACCAACCCAAAGTTTTTCTGATGAGGAAAAACAAGTTTTGGATCAGTTTATCATGAATGGTGGAAAAACTTTATGGCTTATCGATCAGGTTGCGGCTGATATGGACAGTTTATACAATCAATCCGGGGCAACTTTAGCGTACCCCAGAGATTTGAATCTGAATGATATGTTCTTTAAATACGGATTCAGAATTAATCCTGATCTGGTAAAAGATGAAAGAGGAAGTAAGTTAAAATTAGCTACCGGAGAGCAAGGAAGCGCTACACAATACCAGGAATTTATCTGGAAATTTGCTCCTGTTGTAACGCCAACCAGCAATAATCCGATAGTGAAAAATCTAGGGGAAATTAAATTTGATTTTGCTAGTCCGATTGACACTTTGAAAAACGGAATTAAAAAAACAGTTTTGTTGCAATCATCGCAATATTCGAAAGTAATTGGAACTCCAACGGAAATTACGCTGAATAGCGTAACCGAAAAAACTTCGCCTCAGGATTACATCAACACAGGAAACAAGCCACTTTCTGTTTTATTAGAAGGCTCTTTTCATTCGGCTTTCGAGAACCGTGTGTTGCCTTTTAAGGAAAATTCTTTTGTAGCAAAAGGAAAACCCAACAAAATGATTGTGATTGCCGATGGAGATTTGGCCAGAAATCAATTGGATAAAAATATGATGCCGGTAGAATTAGGTTACGATCAGCGTACAGGTATTTTATACGACAACAAAGATTTTATGATGAATTGTATCAATTATTTGCTGGATGATACAGGACTTATTAACATTAGAAGCAAAGATGTCAGCTTGCCTTTATTAGACGGAGACAAAGTTTACAAGAATTACAGCCTGACGCAATTCATAACTATCGGACTTCCAATTCTAATATTATTAGTTTTTGGATTGGCTTTTACTTACATCCGTAAAAGAAAATACAGCAAATAGATGTTAATAAAAAAATTGCGAAACTAAGATTGTTTACGATATATTTGTAAAACCTATCTTAGTTGAAGAAATACTAAGAAAAAGTGCAAAAAAATAAAACAAAAGAGATGAAATTTATAGTATCGAGTTCTTACTTATTAAAACAATTACAAGTTTTAGGTAGTGTAATCAATAGTAACAATACGTTGCCTATTTTAGATAACTTTTTATTTGAACTAGACAATAATGAGTTGACAGTTTCGGCTTCGGATCTTGAAACTACTATGTCTGCTACATTATCAATCGATTCTACAAGCAAAGGAAGTGTTGCTGTACCGGCGAAACTTTTGCTTGAAATTTTGAAAACGTTTCCAGAACAGCCTTTAACTTTTACAGTTGAGGAAAATAATACGGTTGAAATTAGTTCAAACTCAGGAAAATATGCTTTAGCATATGCTGCGGGTGAAGAATTTCCTAAATCGGTTAATCTTGAAGATCCTTCTGTAACTCTTGTTCCTGCTGATGTTTTGGCAACTGCTGTGAGTAAAACTATTTTTGCTGCCGGAAATGATGATTTACGTCCGGTAATGTCTGGAGTTTTCTTTCAGTTCTCTCCGGAAGGCTTAACTTTTGTTGCTACAGATGCTCATAAATTGGTAAAATATGCCCGTACAGATGTAAAAGCATCTCAGGTAGCTGATTTTATTATGCCAAAGAAACCTTTGAATATTTTAAAAAGTATTTTAGGAAGTTCTGATGCTGAAGTAAAAATTGAATACAACGATTCAAATGCGACTTTTTCATTTGACAATTATATCTTAATGTGCCGTTTGATCGACGGAAAATACCCTAATTACGAAGCGGTAATTCCTAAAGAGAATCCAAATAAGTTAATGATTGACCGTTCTTTATTTTTAAGTTCAGTAAAACGTGTGGCGATTTTCTCTAACAAAACAACACACCAGATTCGTTTAAAAATTGCAGGAGCTGAATTAAATGTTTCTGCCGAAGATATCGATTACTCTAATAAAGCAGAAGAAAGATTGACTTGTGATTATCAGGGAGATGATCTTCAAATTGGTTTTAACTCTCGTTTTCTAACTGAGATGTTGACCAACTTACAATCGGATATGATTATGTTAGAAATGTCATTACCTAACAGAGCCGGGATTCTAACTCCAGTTGATGGTTTAGAAGAAGGTGAAACTGTTACTATGTTGGTAATGCCTGTGATGTTAAATAGTTAACATCAAAACTTCTTTTTGTTACAGGGATTTTTTTTAATTTCAAATTAAAGACATATTATTGTAAAAAAAAAAATATCGCTATTAACCAACCATTTTTTTATACCTAGAAACCGCAATTCTTTTTTTAAGATTTGCGGTTTTTTATTGTGGGAAAGTTTTTTTTGTTTCAGGTTGAAATGCGACTATGGTTTGTGCTGATTTTACCGCAAAGCACGCAAAGTTTTTTCCAGCATTAACTTTTACAAAACGCAAAGTTCGCAAAGCTTTGAGTGAAAACTTTGCGAACTTTGCGTAAACCTTAGCGCACTTTGCGGTTAAATTTAAAACTTCAAACAATTTTTATAACTTTGTATTATGAAAATAGAAATTTGGTCGGACATCATGTGTCCGTTTTGTTATATCGGAAAAAGACAACTGGAAACCGCTTTAGCTGAGTTTCCAAATGGTGAATTTGAAATTGAGTGGAAAAGTTTTCAACTTGACCCTACTATTACACCGCAAGCCGGCAAAGACGTTTTTACGTTTCTGGCGGAACGAAAAGGTATTTCGGTTGAGCAATCAATAGAAATGCATAAAGGTGTCACAGAACGCGCAAAAAGCGTTGGTCTAGACTATCACTTTGATAAAGCTATTATTTCAAATTCTTTAACCTCTCATCGTATTATACAATTGGCTAAAACCAAAAAATTAGGCGATGAAATGGAAGAAATTTTCTTTAAAGCTTATTTTACTGAAGGAAGGGATTTAAATGATACCGAAACTTTAATAGAGTTGGCTGTAAAAGTTGGTTTAAATTCTAATGAAGTAAAAGAAATTATTGAGAATGAAAATCTTTATTTAGATGATGTTCATTCTGATATTCATGAAGCTAATGAAATTGGTGTACAGGGAGTTCCGTTTTTTGTTTTTGACAGGAAATATGCGGTTTCAGGCGCGCAGCCGGTTGAGGCTTTTGTGAATACGATTACTGAAGGGTTAAAGTAAAATATTTTAGATTTATACATAATCTTGTCATCCCGAGGAACGAGGGATCTCCACAAGCACCTCTACAAAGATTGGCGATTTTGCAGGAGGAGTTTTTTGCGGAGATCCCTCGTTCCTCGGGATGACAAACTGGCTCTAAAAACTATGCTCTCTTCGACTTCTCTCAGAGTAACAAATTTTAAGGTTAATTTTTTCTTGGAAACGAATACCCTAGCCCTTATAGAAGCGGAAATCCTTTTGTGTCCGTCGCGGCGGACACAAAAGATTAGAACGGATAGCAGGAAATAGCTCCTAATTCAAATTTAAATTCTAAAGTTTAAAAAATGCAAATTCCAAACAATCTAAACTCTACAATCTAAACTCTAAAATTATATCACTCCCATTTTCTGCATCAAGAAAGTGGCGCTTCTGTTTTTGCAGATTCCGTTGCGGAGCTTGTAATCGAAATGAAGGTCGTTGTTTTGAATTTCTACTTCGAAACATTGGTTGGTTAGTATGTCAGGATATTCGTTGGTTGTCAAGCAAACTTCGATATCGTGCGTGGCGATGGCACCAATGGCATTTTTAGCAATGATTTTTTTGACTACTTCTATTGTTCCGTTTCGTTTATCATCTGAATTTGTTCCTCTTAAAATTTCGTCTAATAATACAAAAGCCGGACGTTCTTCTAAGGCATCCATAATTTGTTTTAAACGCTTAATTTCGGCAAAGAAATACGATTCACTATCGGCTAAAGAATCTGATAATCTCATTGAAACTAAAACTGGAAGTGGATGAATGTTAGCTTTTGAAGCACAAACCACTGACCCTATTCCACCTAAAACCATATTGATTCCTAAACTTCTTAAAAAAGTACTTTTTCCCGACATGTTTGAGCCTGTTAAAATCATGAACGATTCCGGGTAAAAATGCGTGTCGTTCCCTACTCTTGTTGCAGGATTAAGTAACGGATGACTTAGGTCTGAAAATCCGATTTTATATTCTGAATTGATTTCGGGAAAAACAAAATCAGGATTGTTATAAGCCAGATTTGCCAAACTGTTCAGGGCTTCAAATTCGCCAATAATTGTAATCCATTTTTCGAGTTCGGTCGAATAATTGTCTTTCCATTTTAAAAGCGCTTTTAAAACATGCAGATTGAATAAAAATGTTCCGTTGAATACAATCGCGGTTACTAAATTGTTAATGGTATCCATTCTTGAAAACAATTCTGAGAGATCTTTTAAATGCGTACTTGCTGTTACATTTCTAAAAATTAACTGTTTTTGTAAGTCAATTAACCTTTTTGACTGAAAAGTTTCTGTTTCAATTTTCTGAACCAATAAACTGTATTGCTTGATGATTTTATCTACGTTATCTGCTTTAGCAATTTCGGATTGAATGCGTTTAAAGGATCTTCCCAAAACCATTAGGTTTGCGATAAAGATATAGGTAAGATACGATAAAATAATCGTTTTTGAAGTTATAAAATAGGCCGCTAAAAAACCTAAAAACAGGACTGGAAGGATAACTGATAATGCAACTATAACTTTAGGTAGCGTGTTATTTTTAAATGAATTCCAATAAAGTAGTGATTCATATGAATCTTTAGAATCATTACTAATCATTGCCAGAGCCAAAAAATCCTGACGCCAGTCTATTTTAGTTTTAAGTTCACTAATTGCTTCCTGATTTTCCAGAATAGTTTCATTAGAAGACAAGTTTAATAACTGATTGGCTAATGTTTTTTTTCCGATGAAAGTAGCGGTTCTGTTGATGTTCTGAAATAAAGAATGTTCTCCAAAAACATCGAGATCGTAAGCATAAGGATGATGAAAATCGTTGAATTCGATTCCGTTTTCAAAAGGGATTTTTTCTCTTTTTAGATACGTAATTTCATCTTTATTAATTTTTAAAATGGCTTTTGTAAGCTCTCTTTTAAAAGACAATTTTGAATGAACTCTCATCAAAAAAAGAAAACCAACAAAAGATAGAAAAGCAAAAGCAGCGTATAAGATTTCGTTTGTTTTTATGTAATAGAACAATAAAAATAAACAAAGAAAAACACTTAAAAGACGCAGGATACTTATACTATTGTATCTTTTATTGATTTTATTGAAAATTGCAGTATAGCGCTCAACTTTATTTTGATATGATTCCATTTTTTGAATTTAATGAAATACAAATATAGGTTTTACACTTACAAATTTACTATCAAAGCAAAATTTTAGGTTTCGTGCATTACTAAAACCGGCACAGAAACTTCTTTGGCAATTTTTTTAGTAAAACTAGAGTCGAAAAGACCTTCAAAAAATGATCTTTTGTGTGTTATGGTGGTAAGGATGTCTATGTCTTTATACAATATAAAATCAAGAATAGTTTCTTTTACTTCATCACCTGGCAAGACAAGAAACTCAATATTTTCATTAGCAAATTCTCTTTCCCATTCTTTAATAGTGACATCAGAAACATCAGAACCCGATGTTTTAACATATAAACTTTTTACTTTTGCATTTGTTTTTTTTGCAATATCCAATACTTTTCTGAGTTCGGCCTTATCTTTTTCGCGGTAACGGGTTGTAAACCCTATTGTTTTTATTTTTTTAAATTTTGTATCAGCAGGAATGCATAAAACAGGAACCTGAATTTCTGAAATTACAGAACTTGTATTGGATCCCAGAAAAAATTTAGTCCAGTCTGTTTCTCCTGATGATCCCATAATCACAAAATCTACTTTATCTTCTTCAACAGCATTTTTTAAATTATAAATCAAGTCTCCATCCATCAGGCGGTGTTTTATTACAATATCGCTTAAATTTCGTTCTTCTGCAATGGTTCTTAACTTTGGAATTTCGTCTTTGAACATTTCAAATTTTGCCAATTCTATTGAGCTGTAAATCGCTGCATAGTTTTCCGGGAAAAACTGGCTATCATATACTGGAATTTCAAAAGTATGTAACAAAATAAGTTCAGCATTGACCACTTTTGCAAATTCTAAAGCATGCACAAATGCATTTGTTGCACATTCGGAAAAATCTGTGGGGAATAATATTTTTTTCATTTTGATTGTGATTTAGAAGTTGTTCTCTCAAATTTAGTCATTCTATAATAAAAATACTCTGACAATTATCAGTATTTTAACATTTAATAATTTATTGATAAAATATATTTTAATTGATGAAAAGAACATGCTTTAGCTATGGTCTTAAAGGCTCAACTTTATCGCTTTTTTTATACCTTTGCGCCATGATAAATCAAGATTCTATAGTTGCATTAGCCACTCCATCCGGAGCCGGGGCTATTGCTATAATTCGAATTTCGGGTTCTGAGGCGATTGCCATCGGAAATTCGGTTTTTAAATCCATCAAAAACAAAGATTTAACCAAACAAAAAACACATACTTTGCACTTGGGGCATATTGTTGATGATTCAAAAACACTTGACGAAGTATTGGTTTCTGTTTTTAAAGGACCAAACTCTTATACGGGCGAAAATACAATCGAAATTTCCTGTCACGGGTCTACTTATATCCAACAGCAAATTATTCAGTTATTATTACGAAAAGGCTGTCGTATGGCTGATGCAGGTGAATTTACTTTAAGGGCTTTCCTGAACGGAAAACTTGATTTATCGCAGGCAGAAGCAGTTGCTGACTTGATTTCGTCAGATAATGAAGCTTCTCACCAAATTGCCATGCAGCAAATGCGCGGTGGTTTTAGTAATGAAATTGCTAAATTGCGTGAGGAACTTTTAAACTTTGCTTCTTTGATCGAATTAGAATTGGATTTTGCAGAAGAAGACGTAGAATTTGCCGACAGAACGCAGTTTCATGAATTATTAAACCGAATTGAATTTGTCTTAAAACGTTTAATTGATTCATTTGCGGTTGGAAACGTAATTAAAAACGGAATTCCTGTTGCCATTGTTGGTGAGCCAAATGTGGGAAAATCGACTTTACTAAATGCTTTATTAAATGAAGAACGTGCTATAGTTTCTGACATTGCCGGAACAACCCGTGATACTATTGAAGATGAATTGGTTATTGGCGGCATTGGTTTTAGATTTATAGATACGGCCGGAATACGCGAAACTAAAGATATTGTCGAAAGCATAGGAATAAAGAAAACTTTTGAAAAAATTGAACAGGCACAAGTTGTGATTTATTTATTCGATGGTTTAAAATTTCAGGTTTCAAGTTCTGAATTTGTTTCTGAAATTGAACAAATCAAAAATAAATATCCGCTAAAACCTTTATTAATTGTAGTAAATAAAAAAGATATATTATCTGCGGATGAAGTGTCAAACATCACAACTAAGCTAGAAAATTTAAATGCAAAACTGCTGTTAATTTCAGCTAAAGAGAAAATTGGGGTTGATGATTTAAAGAATGAATTACTTTCTTTTGTAAATACAGGTGCACTTCGCAACAATGAAACAATTATTACAAATACAAGACATTATGATTCTTTACTAAAAGCTTTAGATGAAATACAAAAAGTAAAATATGGTCTTGAAAGTAATCTTTCAAGTGACCTGATTGCACTAGATATTCGTGAGGCTTTATACCAATTTGGGTTGATCACAGGTCAGGTATCTAATGATGAACTATTGGGGAATATATTTGCTAATTTCTGTATCGGAAAATAGCAAGACAAAATAACAAAAAACATCAACAAATAAACGAGTTAAAGTATTGATAAACAATATTTTAACTCGTTTTTTAATTCCTTTTTCTTTTGGATGTTATGTGATGTTTTGATTAAATTTGTACCGTATTTGTACCTCGAGAATATGAGGTACAAATAATATTTTTTTTTGGCCAAATTATGGCACGCCTAGACACACATAGTCACAGTGGGACACTTAAAGTCACATTTCTATGAGTACAAACATTAAGATTACCCGCATCTGTGAATTCTGCCAAAATGAGTTCATAGCCAAGACAACAAAAACACAGTATTGCTCGCTGAAATGCAGCAGCAGAGCCTACAAAGCAAGGACAAGAAAGTCAAAAATTGAAGAAAGCAACAGACAGACTGAAATTGCCCGGCATCCACTTCTTGAAGCTGTAAAAACAAAAGATTTTCTGAGTGTTAATCAGGCCAGTCTTTTATTTGGAATTAGCAGAAGGACAATTTACAGAATCATTTCCAGGGGAGAGCTTGATATAGCCAAATTTGGAGCCAGAACAGTTATTCGCAAATGCGATATGGATACTTTCTTTTCCATGCCGCTAGAGCAATCTTTGCTCCGACCGGTACAGGAATTTCCTGGTTTAGAAAACTGTTATACTATAACGCAGATACAGCAAAAATTTGGCATATCACCTGGAGCTCTGTATATGCTTATTCAGCGTCAGGGAATAGCCAAATATTCCGTAGGAAAGTTCAATTATGTTGCGAAGAAAGATATTGATATTATATTTAATGTAAGGGAAAAATGAAAAAGGGAAATGTAAGATTGAGAAAAAAACTTTTGGCAAATGGAATGATATCACTTTACTTGGATTTTTATCCACCAATACTAAATACAGAAACCAATAAGTACACCAGACGTGAATTCTTAAAGCTGTATTTATATGAACGTCCAAAAAATCAAATTCAAAAAATTTCTAATATTGAAAACCTGCACACAGCTGAGCTTATTCAAATTCGAAGACAAAATGAAATGCGCAAACACGATGTATATAGCGAATTTGAAAAAGAACAACTGGAAATTCAGAGAATTGGACGTGGTTCATTTTTAGATTATTTTAAAAATTTGGCAGATAAAAAAGTGGGAAAGAATCATCAAATTTGGTGTAGTGCTATAATTCATTTTGAAAACTTTCTTTCAGGAAGAGACGTATGTTTTAAAGATATAACAGTGACTTTGATGGAAGATTACAAAGAATATTTATTAAAGGCCAAAAACAGAAGAGAAACCGGGAATACTCTGGCACGAAATACAGCCCTCTCCTATCACAATAAACTAAAAACTACACTCAAAAGAGCATATAAAGAAGGAAAACTTCGAACTGATATTAATGCTGGAATAGATTCTATCAAAGAGCAGGAGTCACAGCGAAATTTTCTAACTTTAAATGAAGCTAAAAAATTATTTGCAACACCTTGTTCTAAAAATATTGTCTATAAAATTTCAATGTTTTCCACCCTTACAGGAATTAGATATTCAGATATAGCTAAATTAACGTGGTCAGAAGTTCAATATAGAGCAGATGATGGACATTATATCAGGTTTAAACAAAAGAAAACCGAAGGCTTGCAGACTATGCCAATATCAGACGAGGCTTATGAAGTACTTGGTGAAAGAACAAGTGATAACGACCAAGTCTTCAGAGGGCTGAAAAAATGGGATGTGGATAGAGTTTTACCAGTCTGGGTTGCCCAAGCCGGAATTAAAAAGCACATAACTTTTCATTGTTTTCGCCACACCTATGCCACATTACAAATTTTCTCCGGAACAGATATTTTTACGATTTCAAAAATGCTTGGACATAAAAGTGTTAAAACTACGCAGATTTATACGAAAATAATTGATGAGAAGAAAAGAGAGGCATCACAGAGAATAAGCTTAAAATAATATATAACAAAAAAGAAAGACATCTTCAAAAATGATGTCTTTCTTTTTTATTTAAATGGTTTAGTAGAATTAAATTTCAATTCGGTTTCCTGCTGGATTTCGGTAATAGTTTTAATTCGACCCGATTTTATCCAATTTAGTAACTCTGCACGATAGAAGTAGAGACGCTTACCTTGCTTATTGGCTGGAATCTCATTTTTACAAACTTTAGTATAAATGGTAGCCACAGACAATTTTAGTAATATTGCTGCTTCAGAAATAGTAAGTAACTCATCATTTGCTACAACTGTATTAACTTTATTTTCTTGTAAAAGTTTTTCTATACTGTCAATCCTTGTGAGTAACTCTCCAATGATATCTGGCAAATCTTCAAATTTATATGGTTTCATAGCGTGCATTAATTATATAGATGCAAAGTTTTTTTATACATCCTATTAATTTCTTAATTTTCATCTCCATCTTTCATGTTCATTTGCGTTAAATAAAAAAAGCCCATTTAAGGGCTTCTCAAGTTTTTTTAAAGTTCTTATACCAAAAAATATATCTTACTCCCTTGAGTCTTTTTTGACGAGGCTTCATATTTCAAGTATCCATATTCACTCAGTTCTCGAATACATTTATGATACGTATAAGGAGACAACACTTTTGCAATTGGAGAAATATCATATCGATAAACTTCTATAGGATTTATAAAGCCTTTACAAACACGATATTGTAATAGAGCGGCGTATATGGCAATATGTGTCGTGCTGATTCGGAAATCTTTTTCAATAGCTTCAAAGAAATCCGATAGAGGTTTTAAATTTTCCATAGCATTTAATCTTATATTCTATTGCTTCTCACTTGTCTTTTATTTTTAATACTTCTCTGTACTTCAATACCTTTTTTATGTGGTTTTTCGTTTACAGTACCTTTCTCTAATCTGTTTGCCAGTGATACCTTTTTCAGGCTCTCATTATAAAGAATAAGACATTTGTGATGTGGATCAGCTTCAATAAAGATCTTTTGCACTGTCTGGTCCTTTAATAATGCTGCCTCTTGCCTGCCGCCTCCTTTTAGCGAATCAATCATGGTAGTAAGTTCTGATGGGTGCAAAAGTTTTAATGGTAGCTGGGATAAAGCTTTTTCGATATTATAGCCGTAGCTTTCTTGGAATTCTTTTAATCGATAGTGCCCATCAGCATCTTTATCATTAAGATCAAACTGGATCCACGTTTCTCCTTTCTTAACAGATCGTCCTGACAGCAAATTATAAACTTCATTCAAACTAAAGTTATTTTCTTCATTAGTTTTAAAATAGTAGCTCCGCTCTTCATTAGGTTTGTGATTATTTTTCAACACTGCCTGATAACCTTCAAATTTGTATTGGCCGTTATCTATGTAATTAAAATCAAGATTGTAATCCATCCTGTCTTGTTCATTTATATAGTTAGAAACCGTAATTGAAAATTTTGGCTCGCCTTTCTCTATAAAGCGCTGTACTTTTTTGAAAACATCCTTAAAACCAATTTGCTGTAACTGATTTTCTAAATATTTATTATTATCTAAAACCTGTTTTGCATAATTGCTTTTTTCAATAGGCCTTCTTACAGCGAAATTCACAACAGCTTTTAAGAGCCTTAGGGCAACATTGGGGTAAAGAGTCACCAGTATTCCTTTTTTTTCTTTTTTAATTATCTGCAGAATCAAACTTTCCTCAAGGCTGGCCCTGTCTTTAAACTTTAAAAAGAGATAGTCATAATACTTGAGTCTTTCTTTCAGAAGGGCGCTGTTGATAGTTGGACTAGCAGAAAATAATTTAGCCAAATGTTCTTCCCTTGCTTTCCATTCCCGTAAATCTGCCTCAACTCTGTTAACTCGAACCTGTGGACTCATCTTTAAAATTTACGTTCTCTTTTAACTCATAATGAATTCGCCTTCCTTTTACCTTTAGACTTATTCTTCTCCGATGAAATGTTTTCACCCTCCGTATCCTGATTTTGTTTAGATTCTTTAGCTACTGATTTTCCTTCTGACTCGGATTGCTTTTTCTCCTTAATTTCACGGCTGTTTAGGCGCTGCATATTCTCATCATAAATTTTTATAGTTTTAAAATGAGGTTCAGCTTGTATAAAATGTTTCTTTTCAGCTCCGTCGATATTGAAAGTTACAGATTGTAAATTTCCCTTTTTCAGCGAGCCTAAGAGGTTTTCTTTATAATCAGCGTGTTCAAGTTCTTTAATTGGATACTTACTAAGAACACCTTCCAAATCATATCCGTAATTTTGATGATATTGCTCCAGCTTAAAATTTCCTTTATCATCGGAATTTTTAAAGTCTAAATTCAACCAGGCGTTATAAACCTCACCTTCTTTGGTTCTTAGATCTTTGTTCACAGAGCGGCCTTCCATTAAATTGTAGGCTTCTTTTAGTGTAATGCTGCTGCTGTTGTTATTAATATAAAAAGTCTGTTCCAGCGCGTCTTTGGAATCTTCTTTTTTAAGGTTCACATGATAGGAATTAAAAAAGTACATATCGGTCTGGTCTGATTTTTTAAAATTCAGCACTGCAGTCATGGAATCTGCTCCATATACGCCCTCCTTTGTCAGCTTAAATTCAGTCTCTCCTTTAAGCATTTTCTCCTTCAAATCCTGGTCAAACGTTTCTCCAAAGCCGGTATATTTCAACTGGTCTTTTAAAAATTCTAAATTTTTCTGATTCATGATAATTTAATTTTTAGTTATACTCATTTAAAAGCTGCTCAGAACATCGAGATTTAGCAGATCGTTATTCTTAACATCTATTTCTATATGCCTGCCGCCATTTTTTTCAATAAGCTGAATGGTGAGGTATTTCTTTTCAGGAATGGTGAATTTTGAAAGGGCATAAACTATATTTACTTCAGATTCATCTGCAATTACAGAAGTTCTTGAAGTTGAATACAGGGGTACTAGTTCTATTTCCTGAGATGCAGTCCGCTTTGATTTTTTTTGATCACGGATAAAAAACCTTAGCTGGTCTATCTCGTAATTAATTTTTGAAGTATTACCCAACAGCAGCCTGAAGAACAATACATCCTGATGAATGTAAATACCAGTGACACTAAGTTTGATTTCAAATTCTTTGCGCTTTAGTCCGCTTATCAGCTTTTTTTTAAACAAGGCAAGACTGGCATATTGTTCAATTTTCTTTTGATTTTCATTCTCGAGCGAAAACAAAACATCCCCATTAACAACAGCGGTATGATCAGCTTTAATATTTAAATCAGGACATGCTTCATCATAGTTAAGTACAAATACATAGAGTCTGCTGTCAGCTGTCACAACTGTGAGATTGGTCTGGGTAAAATTCTGCTTGGCAGCTTTGACCAGTAAAATATTCTCTACCCCTTTGGCTTTCTGCATTAAAACATCGGGGCTCCCCTTATCGATGCTTTTAATAGCATATGGAAAAACGATGCTTGTAGTTTTCGAAAATCCAATATGAAGATTTTTAAATTCGTCCTGATTAACACCACTTTCTTTATTTACAAACTGCGCAAAACCAGGTAACACTGTGATAAAGCAGCATAAAATAAGAGTCCAGTTTCTAATTTTCATCTTTTAATTTTTTAATTTTTCACATTCTTTTGTTTCTCATCAAAAAGCAGTACCTGATATCCGGCTTTAACAACCACTTTAATCAATTTCACTTTTTTACTTATAAGGCTTTTTGCAGCTTCAATTCCCATTCCTGCTGCCTGCGCTCCCCAGGAATCCGTAACTCCGGTTAGTCCCAGAGTCTGAATAGAGCGGTCGGCAGAAGCCTTAGCAACATCGCGGTTTATAGCCCCGGGAATATAAATGCCGTCAATACCATCCATATCATACACAGTCAATTGTACCGGGAAAATTGAATTTCGATATTGAATATTATCGATTTTAACTTCCAGTCTCTCTCCTTTCAGGGAAGCCATTCCGTATAAAAATGTGTTTTTGGGAATCACAATGCCTTGAAGAAATATATCACTGCTCAGTCTTAACTTCACCACAGATCCGTTGACAATGGTCTGGGTCTCATGGATAACAGCTTGTATCGAATTTTGCTGCTGCTCCTGCTCTATATTCTCATCAGTTGTATAAAATGAGTTGCTATTTATAGTCCTCAGAGCAGAATTATCCTGCCCAAGTGAAGTCGTATTATCTTCTTTTTTTTTACCGTTAACCGTAAAGACTTTTCCTTTTTTATTTTCTGAAGACTGCTTGAGTCGTTCCTGCACACGTTCTGGATGCTGGATGTCCAGTATGTTTTCAAGCATTCCGCCAAGCTGTTTGAGTTCAGGGTCAGGTTCCTGTGACTCTCCCATTGCGGTCATCATATGCTCTAAGTTCTTTATTTCATCGGAGACTCCTTTGGATGATCCATAGTTTTCGAACTCTCTCATGTCCTGACCATAATTGTCCGGCACTGACGGCTTACTAATTGCTTTTTGAAGCGCTTCTAATTTTTCGTAAACTTTTTGCTCACTTTTACTCTGAAAAGAAGTTGAATTAAAACCCGGTCTTTTTTTCTGGAAATCCTGCGCTTCAAAATCAGTTTCTGAAAACGCGCCAGGGGATTCTTCCAATACCTTTCCACTGGAATAGTTGGGGTCTTTTTTAATCTGTTCCTGAAGTTTTAGGGAATCTACGGCTGCCTGATCATAATAACTCAATTTATCCAGCGTAGAATCTTGGGTGAATTTTGGAACTGGAAGGGAAAAATTGAATCCTTTACGAATTTCATTTTCATCTGCACTCCCGTCTGCCTTTCCTCCTCCAAAAATGTAAAACAAAATAGTGATGAAAGGAAGAGTTATTAGAGGCAGAATCAATAGCATTTTTCGTTTTTTGCTGTCCTTATTTGACATTGTTTTTTGTTCCATGACCTTAGTTTTTGGAATTAATAATTTTAATTGTTGCAGTGTTTTGAATCGCCAGAGTAGTACTCTTTGTAAATGCTGCATAAATATTATAGATAAAGTAACCTGTTGTGAAAAGGGTAAACAACACCAGAAGGCAGATGAGCTTTCTTCTGGAAAGACCATTTATGAGTCCATCCATTTTCTGGGACCATTTAGCCTGTGCCAAATGATAATACTTATGATAGACAAAAGCAGTTTCTTGTTTTTTTAATAGTAACTTCATGGCCGTCTATTTCCTGTTCTCCACCGTCAGATCTTTGTTTTCGATGGTATTAAAACGCTCGATTAAAAAACCGTGCGGATTATTGTCGCTTCTCGATACATTGCGAAGATTACCCTCTGTTATCAGGTTTCTTTTCAAAATGCTGGTTGTTCGAATAATGTTCTGTTTAGCAAAACATTTAAAGTGGTACGGATATTCATCGGTATCGATTGCGATACTATCAACCTGAATGGTCTGGCTGATATTCCCTGAGATAATCCCGGAGTAAAATCCATTTTCTTTAAGGTCGTCATAAATCCGTTTAGCACTGTCATCGGCAAGATAAAGGGCTTTGGTAACATTGGTTTTAATAACCTTATCGTCTGGATCCAGGGTAAAGAAAAACTTGTGAAAGGTCTTTACATGATCTCGTGCCTCCACCGGTACATTATCTTTTCTCTCTGATGCGTAAGCTTCGAGCGCTTTCCCATTTGCCAGTATGTAAACCTTGTCCTGCATCTGGGTTACGGACTGAAAACTTTTATAAAGTGTATAACAGCATATCACAATACATCCCACAATAACCAGCATGGTAAACCCTCTTACATACCGGAATGCTATATCAATATTTTTCATTTTGGTAAACATGAGCCGATTTTTTTAGTTTATTTAGAATTCCCTTTAAGCTTATCGCTCATATAATTTCCTTTCTCCTCAAAGTAAGGAGCACTACCCGATGATGAAGACATACTCTGGGACATACGCCCTGCTGCATTTCCCATGGAGTCGAGAACCATACCGGCTCCTGCAGATGTTTTGGAAACCACTGAACTGGTCGAATTGCTGAAAAGCCCGGTAACTTTCTGGCCTAAAGCACCGCCCCCTGCCGCATGCACTATGTAATTGGCAACCGATGGAACCGTAAAGTAACCTATGATACCAATTATCATAAAAATCAAATATGAGATATCGGTCCTGCTAAAAAAGGTATCCCCTGTCGACTGAACCTGCGAGAGGTCCAGTTTGAGCATCAGTTCCTGAATTTTGCCAATAATGCTTCCAAAAATATTCGCTACCGGAAGCCATAAATAAATATTTATATACCTTGCCAGCCAAACCGTTAGTGTGTGCTGAAAACCATCAAAGACCGCTATTCCAAATACAAGGGGGCCAAGTATAGACAGCACTACCAGTTGAAATGTCCTGAGGGTATCAATACATAGGGCCGCCGCCTCGAATAAAACCCTGAGCACTTCGCTCATCCATTCTTTGACGGAATTTCGAAAGTTATATGAAGCTTTTTCCATGGCAAATTTGACATCATTGCCGATTCCAGCCAGCATGCTTTCATTGGACGGATCTTCATCATGGGTGTATTTATACCATTTATCGCGATCACCTGTTCCTGCCACCCCTACATACATCTTCCATGGATCTGTTTCCATGATAGCCTTTTCTTTCTCTTTCAAAAGAACAGCTACAGCATTGTTGGATCCTGTTACCATAGCGGCAGTCGCAGTCACGGTCGGCTTCATGACACCATTAATAAGCGCCAGCACAGAAGGAAAAATCATAATACAAAATCCAATTACAAATGGTCTGAATAGCGGATAAAAATCAATCGGTTCTGCATTAGCTATGTGCCTCCAAACGCGTGAAGCGATATACCAGATAGTTCCGAATCCCGCTATTCCCTGCCCGACCGCTAAAAGATTACTGCACAAAGGCATCATTTCATCATAAAGCTGCTCTAAAACCGAATGCAGGCTCTGCATATTATCTCCAAGTCCCTGCGCCTGAATTATAAAAGGTGTCAACAGTGTGCCGGATATAAAGAGAATAGTTTTGCAAGATTTAAAAATATTCATCGCTTTAGTTTTTGAGTTCCTGAAGTTCTTTGGAAGCATAAACATCCTTCGCTTCTTTGGCTCTTTGCAGTGCCAGCACATTTGAAGATGCATTAAAGTTTCTGAGAAACAAAAGCTTATCCTGCATCTGAAGGTAAATATCATCAACTGCCTGAAGCCTTTCATCATCAGACATTCGCAGTTTATCAGCTGTTATTACCATAGTGAGTTCATCAAGATTCCTTAAACTCTGGTTCAGAAGATTTCCATACACCTTTTCAAAATAACTGATTTCCTGAGTTGTGAAGTTTCCGCTCTTTACAAACTGGTGCAGGCTTTTTTTACTTTCCTTGATAAGCAGTATCTGAAAATTAACAATATCCCCTACCCTTTTATAATTCCTTACAACGGGACTCACCTTAAGCATTGCATCGAGAAAAGTTTTATGCAGACTGAAATTTCCCTCTGACATATCCTTAACTGCTTTATAGCCTCCCGAGAGCAGTTCATAACCCTTTTTCATATCGCTTAAAATCTTTTTAAACTGAGAGAGTTTCTCAATATTTAAGATGAGCTGCTGGATCTCCGCTGACTGTGCATTTGCCCTGCTAGGAACAAATACCAGACAGACTAACAAGATTAAAATCCATAACTTTTTCATAGCTTTTATTTTATAATCCGTAAATTGAAGATGTGTGTTTAATATCATTTCTTTCACGAGCTTTTGACAAAGACAAAAGCTTTGCTTCATTACTGAACGACAGGCAGAAGTTATAATCCTCCAGCATGGTTTTATGCAGCTCATCGATACGCCCTATCCTCTGGTCATCTTTAAGTTCCAGTTTTGAATCTGTTGTGATAATTAAAAGCTCTTGCAGCGTATCACTGCAGTTCTCAAGCAGCCTTTCGAAAGAACGCTCTATATAATCAAGTTCATTTCCATTAAACAAATCAGCCGCCTTAAGATCCGTATAAGTTCTTTTGTAGATTTTTATTATTTTAACCTGCATGGCAACAATTTCAGCCGCTTTATAATAATTCCTGACCTTTGGATTAATCTTCAAAAGCGATGCAAAATAATCACTATGAAGATTGACTTCCCCTTTCTTTACATCGCCGATAAAGTTCAGTCCCTTTGATACAGCCGAATATCCTTTTTTGGCATAATCAATATAAACCTGAAGCGCTGCGATCTGCAAAAGAAGTTCCTTTCTCTGCTTGGCCTGCGCCTGAATTCCCTGCTGATAAATCAATAGTCCCAGCAATAACAGAAATAGTTTTTTCATAATATTTTTATTGAATTATGGAATTCCGTAAAATTGTTTGACCTGATTTACATCTGCTTCTGTTTTGGCCCTCTGAAGACTAAGCATCATATTGTGCTGATTAAACAAAGTGAGATCATCGTAATTGGCGTCAATCTGATCTGCCGCTTCATTGATTATTTCAAGTCTTTTCAGATCACTCATCTGCGTGGCAAAAGAATCGAGTATTAAAAAAATCTGGTCTATATTTTTTACACTCTCTTCCAAAATGCCCGAATAAACACGTTCCATATATTGGATTTCATTTTCTTTAAAATGAGTATCCTGTTTGAATAAATTCCAGGCTCTTTCATATTCGGAGACCAGTCTGGTCTGTTTTTTAGTAATTTCTTTTATCCTTTCATAATAAGTGATAAGAGATTTTACTTTGGACAGTTCTTCATAGTAGCCTTTATATAGATCTTTCTGTTTCCGTGTCCAGTCTGAAATCTCATCCAGCTTTAATTTAGAGAGCACATTCTCAATTTTCTTTTGGGCATTCTGAAGCCAGATCGTTTTATTCTGCAGTTTCTGAATCCTAAGGTCAATTGCTTTGATGACTTTTTTGGTAACTGCTTTTACAATTTCAAGTATCGGCAGTGCAGCGGTTTTTTCCGCAGGCCTGGCCGGCGTGCTGAGCAGCAGCAGACAGATCATGCAGGTAATTACTTTTGTTTTCATTTTTCGTTTTAATTATTTTTCGTTTCTCATATCCTGGGCCATAGCGGCAATTCCTTTTTTAATGTCTCCTCCGAACTTTTTGGCATAGGCATTCATTTTTACTTTCTCGCTTTCCTCTGTTGTGTAGGCCAGGTATTCTTCCAATGAAACTTCTGTTCGATAGACCTTTGAAAGCATCCCTCCCAGTGAAATAAAAACTTCCTTATATTTCTTACTCGGATCATTGGCTTTATTAACCGAAAGAACCAATGCTTTTTCTTTTTCAGTGAGCCCCAGCAGCTCCTGTATCTGGTCAAACTTATTCTGATACTTGCTCTGGTCCAGCAGGATCTTGCAGTCGCTGTTATTGATAATGGCCTGTTTGACAACTGGCGAGGAAATAATATCTTCCACTTCCTGAGTCACCACAATGGCCTCTCCAAAGAATTTACGAACAGTCTTGAAAAGATACTTTATGTATTCGGCCATCCCTTCTTTGGCTATTGCTTTCCAGGCTTCCTCAATCAATATCATCTTGCGGATACCTTTGAGTTTTCGCATTTTGCTGATAAAAACTTCCATAATAATGATGGTCACCACAGGAAAAAGAATAGGATGATCCTTGATGTTATCGAGCTCAAATACTATAAACCTTTCCTTTAAAAGCTCAAGATTCTCAGTGGCATTTAAGAGATAATCGAATTCTCCTCCTTTGTAATACGGGCGAAGGACATAGAGGAAATTATTGACGTCAAAGTCCTTTTCTTTTACTTTATCACTTTCTAAAATGGGTACAAAGTCTCCTTTAAGAAAATCATAAAAGCTGTCAAAACAGGGGAAAATGTCTTTATTACTATCAACTTTTTCAAAATATAACTGCAAAGCATTTGACAGGGCAACATATTCACTTCGGTTAAAAGTTTCATCATCCTTTTTCCACAACGCCAGTAGCAGCGTTTTAATACTTTCTTTTTTCTCTGTATCCAGACTGTCGCCTTCTCCAATATAAAATGGGTTAAAGCGGATTGGATTCTTTTCATCATAGGTGAAATAATAGCCGCCAACCATATCACATAATCCCTTGTAACTGTGACCGACATCCACCAGTACAATATGGGTTCCCTGCTCATAATAGCTTCTGACCATATGATTGGTAAAAAAGGATTTACCGCTCCCCGACGGCCCCAGAATGAACTTGTTTCTGTTAGTGCAGATTCCCATTTTGACAGGCTCATCACTGATATCCACATGAACAGGTTTTCCCGTCAGACGGTCTCCGAGTCTGATCCCAACAGAGCTTAATGAAGATCTGTAACCTGTCTCCATATTCAAAAAACATACTGCCTGTTCGGTGAAAGTGTCAAAAGTATCATTCATCGGAAAATCCGCTGCGTTTCCCGGTATGCCTGCCCAGAAAATCTGCGGGGCACCTACCGTTTCCTGCTTAGCAGCTGCATCCATCTGAGCCAGGGCTGATAAAACCTTGTTTTTAATATCCTTGAGTTCTTCTTTGTCTGTGCTCCACGCCATTACATTAAAATGTGCCTTAACCGGATGTCTTTGCTGAGACACTGCTTCGTTTAGAAAATCATTTGTCGCATCCCTGGCAATCATATTCTCCCTGCTGTAAGCCGATAAGGACTGAAGCCTTAATCTTTTGCTTTCGAGCTTTTGAATCGTTTTCTGCGCATCCTCTACAAACATATACTGGTTGTAAAGATGATTGCAGGATAAAAGCTGTCCAAGAGTTGATGCAAAGCCAATACTGAATTTGGTTTTATCAGTGGAATACCGGTCAAAATTAATTCTCGAACCGCAGAGTGCCGGGAGATCAGCAGCATCGCCAAGTGTGAATAGCTGACAGTGTTTATCACCGACCGCTAAACCTTCCTCAAACCTGATATCTTTAAAAACAAATGAATCATCGCGCTCTGATAAAAAACAGTACTTTTCAATCAGCCCCAAATTTCTGCTTTCGCTTTTGAGTGAATTATTCTTCAGGCGGGTAAGTTTTACAAAACCGCTGTCCTCCATAATTCTTTTAAACTGACCGGTACAGTCAATAAAATCCTGCAGCAGCTGGGCATCCAAAGTTTCTTCCGGTACTATGGAGCGTCGAAGAAGATTGGAGAAAAGTGAACTTGAACTTTTTCTTCCCTGTGGTTTCTTTGTCAGCATGATATAACAGGAATGCTCCAAAAAGGGTCGCTCATTAAAAAAACGCTCACTGCTCCTTGTCAAAAAACTGCTGTCATCACTTGTAAAATCAGCGCTGTGCCTCTTCTCTAAAAACCAGTCCTGTTTGTGAAAAACGCAGAATTTTGGAAGCAACTTAACAGCCTTGATCCAGGACTGGTGAAAGGCTTCATATTCCTGATCCGATAAGGTGAAAATCTCAGGCAGTTCAGCCTTGAACACCACCGTTACATCGCCCTGCTTTGATAAAATACAGTCATGCTCGACTGCCATAATCGGCAGCAAATCTTCCATCCTCTTCTCCATCTCCCTCTCATTTTCATTTTAACCTTCTATAGCTATATCTTTATAAAAATAGCCCTGCTGTAAACTTTAATGCATTTTGGAATCTGCTTTCTAGCTAGTGCTTTCATCATGCCATGCTCTCCATAGGTATTACTCATCCGGTATATTTTAAAAACAAGAAAACTGCCAACTGTACCGATAAAGCCCACACAAACTAAGGATGGCAGACCAATGATATACAGGATTGCAAAAAGGATCATAAGTGCCACGACACCTGCTCCCAAATACCAGATGTACTGCGCTTTTAAACCTTTGAATTCAATGCTCTGATTGATTCCTTTGTTGATCTGGTAAACGCTGTTACTCATAAGATCTGCTGCTTAAACCCCGAAGAAGGATTTAATTACTGTCGCTACCACCACTAAAAATACACAGCTTCCAAACCAGGCGGCTGCAACTTTTCCGGTATCAGGATCACCGGCATTCCATTTCTGATAGACTTTAACGGCGCCAATAAGACCCAGTATAGCACCAACGGCGTACATAAGTTCTGTACCTGCATCAAAATAACTCCTCACCTTTTGGTTTGCTTCGTTAATCCCGGCTACCCCATCCTGTCCATAGATTCTTATTTCATATAGCAGCATAAGCGCGAGAATGCAATATGACAATACCTTCTGTTCATTTAATTTCCTTAATTTCCATCTACATTTTCTCATCACACATCATTTTTAAAGTTCAAATCATTTAATTAAAAAACGGAGGAGCATCGCTGTTTCAACTCTATTTCCTGTCACATAAAGCCATACCGCACCAGAGAGAACAGGGATAATTCCTCCGCTAAATTTTATGTAGTAGTCTCATCCCATAAACGATCCACTTCGGCAAACGTCAAATGAAACTGGAGTTGGTTTGTGCACTCAGAGACTATCAGATTGTTAATCTCACTACGAAGTGAAGAGATTTTCACAAATGGATATTCTTCCAGGATAAATTTAATGTAGTTCTGAAACTCCTCTTTACTTCGTGATTCTTGGATGCTTTCCTTGACAGCATCTTGTATCTTATAAAATAATTCGCGGGCATCATCAAGGGTGTCAAAAGGTTCTTTAAAATCAGAAAACAAACTATCTTCCAAATGTTTTGTTCTATTGTCCTTATTCGATCGGCTTATTTTATGTCTGCCACTGATAAAATCCTTAAGCTGGGAAGAATAAAACCTGGAAATCAAATAGAGATACCAAATAAAAAGTAATATCAAAACTGTTATAGCGTAATCGCTCCATGTAATATTTGTAAACATAATCATCTTCATTAATCGTTATACTTCATCTTTTTATAAATCCTGTGATAAAATTAATTTACAGATCAAAGGAACGATTAAGCTAAGTCTGCTACAAGTACAACTTTAAGTTGTACCCTTTTGTACCCCAGATTTTTATAATAAAAAAGACCGACTAGAACAATAATTAATTGTTTTAATCGGTCTAAAATTCAAATTTAAAATAGTTTATTTACTCTTTAAACTTCTTATCAGCTTGTTATTACGTCTTTCTGCCCTGGAGTTCTGTAGGGAAATCACGGCCCAGATTGCGGCGGGAATCCAGCCGATTAAGGTGATTTGCAGAATCAGGCAAAGGAGCGCTGTTAAAATCTTTCCTCTTAAAAAGAAAGAAACGCACGGGAAGAATATTGCAATTAGTGTCATAATTTAATATCGTTTAGTAATGTGTCGTTAATAATCAAATTTGTTACTCTGGCAATTTCATTTTTTATCTTGTTGAATTTAGTTCGGTTAATCAGTACGATTGGATTTTGGTTATAATTTTCTCGAGCATTTTGATGGCAATTTCCTTATCTCTCTCTTCAGGTGTGTAGGACTTGCTTCTAACCGACTGATACGATAAATCAGCCTTAAAAGGTGTAGCTAAATGCGGAACTACCATTTTAAAAAAATGGTTCATAGACCTTGCCTTTACAATCCTTGCCTCATCGGTTGCCCGTAGTATTAGTGCCATTTGGTCAATAGATAAATCGCATTCAATTTTGTTGTTTAACGTGGTCGAACTACCTAGAGGTTTTGTATGAACTACGCTTGATCTAATGGTTAAATTCAGTTCTTTTTCCAGATAAATTATTTCCTGTGTAAGCCAATTCTCCAGTATAGGCTTAATATTATTACGACTTGGATCAAATGAAATTTTTTCATTTGAGTACATCCTGTCGACTTCTTTTTTATAAAAAAGTAATCGCATAATTCGATACGGTAGCGATTCATTAAGATCAATTTCTTCATTTATTCGGTTGATAATGTGGTCGATATATTCGGCACTATTAAAATTCATTTCTATTAAGATCTTATCAATTTCTGAAAATAAATTTGTTTGTTCTGAATTCTCAATAGTTTTTAAACTTCTTAATAACTCTTTTTGATAGAGCAATTGGCGATAGGTAACTTTATTTCTTGAAAAGCTCTTGATAAATTGAAAAATGCTTACAATTATAATTTTAAAAACTTTCCCTGTAAAACTTTCATCAGCTTTTTCAGAAAGCTTTTCTAATTTAAACTTCAATTGATTTCTGGAAAGCATTAGATATGTTATAGGAACTCTTTCATCAAGACTTAAGAAAGTCGAAAATCTACTCTCTACTATTGCAAGCAATTCTTCAAGTTTCTCTTTTATAAATTCTAATATTGCTGATAGTTCTGAAGTTTCAAATAAACTTGTTTTTTGATATTCAATAATATTATCCAAAAAGAAAACTAAATTGGAATGATACTTTCTAACCAATAGTCTGATTTGCCTCTTTTTCTGCAAAGCAAATATCTCATTTTTTAATTGTATTTGTATCTTTTGAGATTCTTTTGAAAGGTTGTGGGCGATTAAGGCTAAATCATTCTCGGAGAGATCGCTGATATTTGTTTTCTTTGGATTTAGGGTCTGTAATATCAATGAATCTATCCATTCTAAAGGATATGTAGTAATCATGATAGTATGGTTTAATTTTCATAGATGCAATGAAACTAGCGGGTTTTAAATCTTCCAAATGTCTTAGAACGATATTCAGATGGTGTAATAGAAGTATGTTTTATAAAAAAGGCACTAAAGTTAGAAGGGGTGCTAAATTCAAAATCTTCCGCTAAAAAAGCTATAGAAGATTGTGAATTTTCAAGATGACTTTTAATCTCATTAATTACTGCCTGATCAATAAGACTCTTGGCAGTTTTTCCTGTTATATCCTTGACAGTCTTGTTTAGATATCCTCTTGTCACAAATAGCGCACCTGCATAGAATAGAACTTCTCGATGTTTTTTGCAGTGAATTGTCAGTATGGTAAGAAATTGTATTGTAAGGCTTTCCTTCCGGTTAAAATTACTGGTTCCTTTTGAATCGCATCTGTTAAAGATAAATTTAAGCTCGTATAAAAACAAGTTAAAACTTATACGTTGCAGTTCTTCATCATGGCTATTCTGCTGAACATCTTTATTTACAAAGTAAATAAGTTTATAAATTAACGATAGTACCAAAAAATCCTTTTCTTCAAGTGTGATTTTTGGTGAAGGCCCCGCAATTAAAAAAGAAAAAGAATCAACCAATTCTTTTTTCAAGCAATTTTCGAAAGCAAATTCAGAAGTGAAAGTAATTAGAAATAATTGCAGTTTGCCTTTTATTTCCAGTATGGTGCAAAATGAGTTTTTAGGAATTACCATTAAATCATGAGATTCCAGTACCTGTGTTATATCTCTCAATTTAATTTTAAACTGTCCTGATTTAATTAAGATAATAGAAAAGTTTTTAATTAGAAAAGATTCATCGTCTGCAGTTTTAATCACATACTTTTTAATGATATTTACGTCAAGACCTTTTATAGAAAGATCCTTCAACTCAATATTTATTAAGTCCTTGATCATATTGATATAGTTTCATGGAGGAATTAAAAGAAATAAAACATTAATAGTCTCATGTCTTATTTTTGAATGATTTTTCTATCAGAATAAATGATAAAAAATAGAGATTTAAAAGGCATGTTATAAAAAATAAATAAGCCAGTTTTCTGGGATCAGTAACTTTTGTTCCGCCACTGATAAGATAGCCTATAATTTCATCATAGCTAAAAAGAGCTATGATGAAATAAAGGCTCACAAGATTAAAAATGACCAGTAATACGTAAAGGATAATTCGTGGGTTCATTTAAAAAAAATAAGAATAGAAAAATATTAGATAATCTTATCAAGAACTGCTATTATAGAAATAACAGAAGCTTCATTATTAGAAAAGAATGTTTTGGCAGGTTTGTTGCCCGCTGAGGATTCCCAATCTCTGTCTTTGCGCTCGGACTCAGAATACAAAGAATATCTGGAAATTGATGCAACCGTTAAAATGGTATCCCGGTCATCCTGATTCCAGGTATTGCCATCTAATATAGTATCCTCGTAATCTACTATATAATTGTAGATAATTGAAAATTCCAATTGACGGCGGGATATCAAACCTTGAAGAAAACTTATAAGGCTTGCTTTGGCGGAAGAACTAAGTGAACTGTCATCTACTATAGAAATCATATTGTTGTCAGGATCTGCCATGATGGACTGAACTATCTCATCATTAAAGCTGATAATATTTTTACCACTAAGAGCCAGTTTTCCCGTACTAGGTGATTTTCCAATCTTAGATGCAATAAATCTTAATTGATTTGAAATCTCTGCAACAGAATTTGGGTACTGATTTTCCTTTTGGTAAAGGGTTAATGCATTAAAATACTCTTTTCCTTTGTAGTCAAAGGGATTTGCATTATTCTGTGGAAGTGATAAATTTCCATTTGTCTTTAAAACATTTTCTTTAAGTTCAATAGAGTTAAAATCTGAATCACTTGAACAGGAAGTTAATTGTAATACCAAAATACAGCATAATAATAAATTTTTCATGATTAGGGTTGTTTGAATGTGAATGAGAATTCCTCCTCAGTTCATTTCATCCGGATAAGCAGAACTTTTATCTGGCACGATGCCAGAAATTTTTGCTTTTGAATTCATGGCAAAGCTATCCGCTTGAAAAGTTTCTCGCAACCCAAGTTGTGTGGGTTTACCGTATTTACAGTGTGGATTTATAATAAATCCACACCACTTTTTTATCAATAAAACACTACAATTCAATTGTTTATGTTAAATTTGAGTTAGGTTAAAGTAAAATTAGTGTGACGGCTATTTTGAAGTGATGCTAATATACTTTTGAACGTATTTAGTCCCCAAACTATCCTATCATGAATCAAAATTATTTACTATTATTAATTCTTTTAATTACTCAATTTACAGCAGGACAAAAAATAATAAATAAAATTCCTGACTCGTTGCAAAATAAGAGTTACAATTACCTGGACGATAAAGCATATGAATTAAAGGAAGACTCCGCAAAAGCAGCTGTCTACACTTATGCGTACCTTCAAAAAGCAAAAAAGGAGCTGAAATGGAAAGAAATGGTCAACGGTTACCAAAACCTACTGCACCTTTCTCCTGATAAATTACGTCTTGTATATGCTGACAGCATGCTGTACGCCGCTAATAAATCCAATGATAATACTATTATTGGTTCCGCGTATCTGTCAAAAGGAATAGAGTACTATAGGCAAAAACAACAAAATTTTGCACTGGATAATTATATTATCGCAAATAAGTATATAGCTAAGTCTAATGACCAGTACCTCAATTATAAGCTAAAATATCACATCGCTTTGGTGAAATATTACTTAGGATACTATGATGAAGCAATATCATTGTTAAAAGAGTGTGTATCTTATTTTAAGAATAAAGAGCCTAGGCCTTATTTGAATTCATTACATTCTTTAGGGCTATGTTACAATAGGTCTGGTAACTATGGACTCTGTACAGAAACTAATACTTTAGGTCTTCTGGAGTGCAAAAAACTGGAAATTAATGAAATGGAAGTCTATTTCATCCATTCTGAAGGAATAAATGATTACTTCAAGGAAAACTATGCATCTTCGATAAAAAACATAGAGTCCTCATTAGAAGATTTAAAAGAAAAGAAGGACTTTGGAAATGAATCCGTAGGATATTTTTATATTGGCAAGAGTTATTGGCAGGTAAAAAAATATGAAAAGGCAATTCCATATTTTGAAAAAGTTGATCAGCTGTTTAATAATAAAGGTTACCTCAGACCAGATCAAAGGGAAGTTTATGAACTGCTAATCAATTATTATAAAACTAAAGAAAATGTAAAACTGCAATTGTACTATGTAGAGCAGTTACTGAAAGCTGATACAGCATTAAACGAAACCTTTAAATATTTAGTTGGAAAAATAAATAAGGAATATAACACGCAGGAATTATTGATTGAAAAGGAAAAACTACAGAGCGAGCTCTTAGAAAAAAATCAAAACTATACCATATTGATTGGATTTACATCCCTCCTATTTATAAGCTTTGTATTCTTAACCCACAGATATTTCAAAAAAAGAAGGTTCTATAAACAAAAATTTGACGAAGAGATGCTGAAAAATATTACAGCGGAGGATAAAACTAAACCTAAGCAAAGAATTGAAAAACAGGCAATTTTGGATATTAATCCTGAAACCGTTTCTGCTATCTTAAAACAATTAGACAAGTTTGAAAATGATAAAAAATTTTTAGAAAAAGATTGGAGTTTGTCAAAATTATCTATTGCATTAAATTCTAATCCCACTTACCTATCATCTATAATTCACCATTACAAAGAGAAGCGCTTTAGTGATTATATAAATGATCTTAAAATTGATTACATTATATCGTTATTATACGCAAATAAAAGAGTACGTAACTTTACAAATAAGGCACTTGCGGAGGAAGCAGGATTTAGTAGTACACAAAGATTCGCATTTGCATTTAAGGCAAAAACAGAAATGCCGGCGTCCTATTTTATTGAACAGATAAAAAAGAATGATCTTATTGATAGATCTTTTAACGAATAAATATTGAAATTACTTTTCGATATTTTGACAAATAATATGGCAACCTCTTTTAACTAATTATAATTTGGGATTATATTTCTCATATAAAGGAGTAATAAAATATAGTCCTTTTTTTGCCAAATTGTTACATATTTGATTTAGATCTAATTTAATACACTCGATATCCAATCCAAATAAATATTCTATAATTTTAAATAGATCGTCTTTATCATCTCTGAAATAATATAGATCATGGAAAATTGTATCATTTAATATTAGAATAATATAGTTTGCATTCTCCTCAGATGTTACTTTATTTTTTAATCTGTTAAGATGTCCTAATAAGGTATCTATTTCCCAGTGTTTTACAGCTATGAGCGACGTCTTATGAATAATACTAAAGTTTTTCTCGGTAATTTCATCAATATATTGAAGAAAATTAATTAGCCCCGAAATTTCAGTTTTAGAATTCTCACTTTTGATTCTAATTAAAACTTCATAACATTTTTCCCATAAAATAATAAGTCTAGTTTTCGTGATTTCCTGTTCTTTTAAACTTAGAGTTTTAACATATGAAGAGACATAATGAGAAAAAAAATGAATTAACTTCCCTATGTTTACAACCTTTTTAGAATTAAAGAAGATCTCGATTATACTATCCTTTTCAAAGTTATCGTAATTGAAAAGATAAAATATTCCAATATGTCTTTCTAGTGAATTTGACATCCCTGAAGTATCAAATTTCCAATTTTCCACAATTGCAATTTTATATATATTTTTAAATATTTCATAGTCTTGTTTAGATGGATCATTACTCAAAATATGGACATTAAAAAAAGCCTTAATAACTTCGGTATTTTTTGCAGGGATAGTTTTGATTTTATTAATTGTCCAATTGTAATCAACATAGAGAAAATTTGATTTGCAATGAGCTAGCAACATAAAAAAATCAAGGTTATTTTCATCAGCTAGTTTGGAAAAAAAATTTCCTTCATATAATTCCCATCTTGGTTGCTTCTTTTTTCTATAGTTACTCAGTTTTGCTTTTCTAAGTATAAAATAAAAATATTCTTTCAAGATTACAGCATTTTGTGAGTTATAAAGACTCATCAGAGAATTTGAATAACTACCAACATATTGCTCATCAGAATTTGGGTTTATATATGTTAAATATTCTTTGAAAATTTTCTCAACTATAGAAATTAAATTATCGCTATACAAGGTAGCAGAATTATTCCCTTTTGTAATGAGACGACAAGATGCTATTATAAATGAAAATTTGTCATATGATAGATTGTCATTTATTAATTTTAATTCATCATTTCTAAAACTCTTTTGTTGAATATAATTATTTATAAATAATAAAGTGTTATCCCAATTTATCAATTTATTGTTTTCTAAACATTTAGATAATCCGTAGATAATTTTTGTAGAATATATAAATTGAATGTTTATATATTGTTCAAAATTATCTGTGAACAGATCTGGATTTTCACTAAAGAAATCTTCCAATATGTTTGCTAATCCATCTGAACATGCAGTTTTAAATCCTCGCGGCGGATCAAAATTTTTAATTGTTTCAGCCAATTTGAATGGGCTGATATTTACCAGATCTTTTTTACTTAAAGGTGAAATGCTTCCCCAAGTTATAAATGTTTGTTTTTTTGGTTTCAAGCTTTCATATGATCTATCATGTTTTAGGGACAATGCTTCAAACTTATTACCGAAGTATTCGTTATTTTTTAAAGCGCTAAACCAATATAATCTAAAATCATCCAGTCGATCATGATAAAAAAAATCGTTGTGGGATCCTGTATCTATAATTTTTTCTAAGGATAAACATTCCGAAGAATTAAGTGATTCTGAACATTTTTCCAAGAGAAAGTATAAATCCTCATTACTTTCCCAACTAGAAAAGCATTTGTTTTCGTCATTATTCTTAATCAAAATCATGAATAAATCTTTAGTATTTTCCCAATTTAGGGAAATGATATAATAGCATAATCTCTGAATATAAAAATGCTTATATCTGGAACTTAAAAATATTTTAGTAATTTCTCGGTGTCTTTTAGAATCTACCAAACTTATACTTGAAATTATTTTTTTTAGGAAATCTGTGTAAATGACATCAATAGTTTCTTCTGAACTTGTACTATCGTTTTCAAAGAAAATACTATTTTTAAATATCCCTTCATGATAATAATTAAGCAAATAAATTTCTAGTTTATCACCAATATGATATAGCAGTGAATCGGTACATGTGTATGCGATTTGCTTGCAAAGATCCATTGAATCAGATAAGTCTTTCAAAAGGTAAGATTCAAAGATTGGAAAAATTAATTCTACATTATTTCTCGTCAAACTTCGTTCACTTTTATTATCCGTTAGATCAAAAGCGTGCATTAATATGTTTTCAATAATAAGTTTACCATCCTTAGATATCTCATCTTCTAAAAAATAAGATTCAACAAATTCAATAGCTCCTTTCGCAGTTAAAGTAGTATCATTAGAGTTAAAAAATTTCATATAAATATCTAAAAAATTTGAATCTATATAAGATTTAGGAAGATTTGCTAAAATTTTAAATGAAAAATACCATAATCGAATATCTCCTGAATATTCGTCATAAGTATTTGACTTGGTTAACTTGTAAATTAAATCAATTAGGTATTTTGAATTTTCAGCGTCAAATCTTTTTTCCTTAATTTCTTCAGAAATATAAATTAGATATGTTAGTTGTCGCCAATGTTTATCTTTTTCAATAGTACTAGCATTAAAAAAATCTTTGTCATACATTGGTTTAAACCAATTTGTATTTTTTAAAGTCTCATAAAAGTGATTTTTTTTAGATTCATCTTCAAAGAAATTTGGCAATGTTTCTAAAATATAATCTGTTGGTTTTTGAAACTTTAAAATCCGATCTACATGCTTTAACTGATTAATGTAATCTCCAAACAATTTCAATAAGATTCTTTCATATCTAAGCCATAAATGAATAATTTCTTCTGCATTGCGTGGCTTTTTGTATGCTCCGCTTCTATGCACCATTTTTACAAAATTCACTGCAACATTTATATACTCAATAGCAAGCGGTTCGTCTTTTTCAAGATCAAGTGCTACTAATATTGATGCAACATGTCCTTTTACTTGCTTGTAATTTTCATCAACTTGTAACTCTTTTTGAAACTGTACCTTTATTTCTTCAGGTGCAAGTATATCACGAAGTCCACCATCTATTTCTCTGGCAATATGCGCAATCAAATAAGATTTAGACAAATAATTTTCATCCTTAACCAATCTGACTCCATCAAGATAAAATGTTGCAATTTCTTCTCCAATAGTTTTTAAGCCATAATAAATTTTGGTTTGATAAATTTCAAGTTCATCTATATTCATTTGATTTATGTGTTTTTTAACAAGATACTAAATATTTATCTTACATTTAAACTCTTCAATAAACAATCATATTATGTACATATCAGAATTAAAACTTTGGAATTTTAGAAAATATGGTTCAGAAACCTTTGATCTAAAGAAGCCAAATTTAATTGTACCTTTTATAAAAGGATTAAATCTTTTAATTGGTGAAAATGATTCTGGTAAAAGCGCTATTTTGGATGCAATCAAACTAGTTTTAAAAACACATGCATATGAATGGATTAAAGTTGAAGATTCTGATTTTTATATCGATGAAGATAAAAATAAGTCTGAAAAACTAAGGATTGAAATTCATTTTTCAGACATTTCAAGTGATGAAGCGAAAAACTTTATTGAATGGTGTGGTTGGGCTGACGAAGTAAACAAGGAAGATAAAAAAGAAATGAGACCAAAACTTATTTTAATTTATCAAGCTGAAATACGAGACAATCGAATCATTCCTTCAGATGTTAAAGCGGGAATGGATGGGGTTGGTCATTTATTGAATGCAGAAGCCAGAGAGTATTTAAAATGTACATATTTAAAGGCTTTAAGAGATGCAGATAGTGAATTAACAGCAAAAAAGAATTCTAGATTATCTCAAATACTGCAACAACACAGTTTATTTAAAAAGAAAAATAAAATTCCTCCTCATTATCTTGAATATGTTTTTGATAAAACTAATGAAACAGTAAAAAATTATTTTAATAATGATGAGAAAGTTGAAGGCAGAGGAAGTAATAAAGAGCTCATTTCTAAACCTATTAACAGCTTTTTGCAAAAATTCATTAATTCTGATTTCGAATCAAAGTTTGACTTAAATACTCCTGATATAAAAAATATTTTAGAAAAAATTTCTTTAGGTATTGAAGGTAAAGATAATTTAGGCCTAGGGACGATGAATCGTCTCTTTATGGCAGCTGAACTACTTCATTTAGAAAGAAAAAATTGGAGTGGATTAAGGCTTTGTATGATTGAAGAATTAGAAGCACATCTCCATCCGCAAGCTCAAATGAAAATTATTGAAGCTTTAATTGAAGAATCCGACAAAGGAGTACAATTTATATTAACAACACATAGTCCAAATATTGCTTCTAAAGTTGATTTGAAATCCCTAATTATTTGCAAAAATAATGATGTGTTTCCAATGGGTGAAGGAAACACTAAATTAAACAAAGATGATTATACTTACTTAGAACGTTTTTTAGATGTTACTAAATCTAATTTGTTTTTTTCAAAGGGCGTAGTTATAGTTGAGGGTTGGTCAGAGGAAATTTTGATTCCTGAGATAGCAAAAAAACTAGGATATGATTTGACCCAAAAAGAAGTTTCTATAATTAACGTAGCTTCTGTTGCCTATTTACATTTCGCAAATGTCTTCTTAAGAAATGATGGCAAAAAAATGAAAGTTCCAGTAGCAATTATTACAGACTTAGATAATAGACCAAATGAAAAAGGTGAATTCAAAACATATGAGGCATTAGATGACGAGCTTGATAAGAGCATTATAACTAAATATGATAATTTAGAAAGACTTAAAACGGAATATAAAAAAACAGATATTAGTTTAGAGCTTGCAAAAGAATGGACATTGGAATGGTGTCTCTTTAACTCTCCAACATTATCTGAATTTTTTAAAGAATCTTTAAAAAAAATACACCCAACAATTTTTAAACAAAATTTTGATGATTTTATACCAATGTTAAAAAAGGAAAAGTCTACTAATTTAAGCAAAGTCAAGCTAGCAACAAATCTTGCAGATAAAATCAAAAGAGATAAAAAAATAACAAAAGTTGATCTTGAAAAAGATGAGTACCTAAAATATATTATTATTTCAATTAAACATGCTTGCAATGATGGAATTTGAAAAGCATATTAATCAAGCTGAGAAGATATTTATTAATGGAAATACTTTTGACACTGAAAGAATAGATTTTATCACAAATTTAGAAACATGTGACTTACTTGCTGTCCCTGGAAGTGGAAAAACAACTGCATTACTGGCAAAACTATATTGCTTAGCTCAAAACATGCCTTTTGAAAATGGCTCAGGAATTTTAGTTTTAGCACATACAAATCATGCCATAGATGAAATCGAATATAAACTCAAAAAACATTGTCCACAACTTTTTGAATATCCTAATTTCATAGGTACTATACAAAGTTTTGTAAATAAGTTTTTAGCAAATCAAGCTTGTTATGAAAAGTATAACTCTTACATTAGAAAGAATGAAGATGAATTATATGAAAAAGAGGTTAAAAACTTTTTCTATAATGACTTAAAATGGGAAAATGAAGACAACCCTCAAAAAGAAAAAAGATTAAAAAACTTGCTTTATGGAAAAGCTAACTATAAAAAAAATGGCTTATCATCAAAAGAAAGAATTATAAATACTATTGAATTTTTAAAATATTTAGATTTTGATATTATAAATAGAAAATTCACCTATGGCGATAAAAAAACAACACTTTATAAATTTGGTGGTACAGCCAATCATTTCTATTTAGAAATAGAAAATTGGAAAGAAAGTTTATATAAAATGGGACTTTTAAATTATAAAGATTCTTTTAATATCAGTAATTGGAACTTAATCAATAATGCTCAAATTATATCAGTACTACAAAACCGTTTTAAATATGTATTTATTGATGAAATGCAAGATTTGGAAGATTTTCAAATAAAAATTATTGATGATGTTTTTAATACTAATGAATCTAAAACAATAATTCAAAGGATAGGAGATGTAAATCAGTCTATATTTAATTCAGGTAAAAAAGTTAAAATAGAATGTGATTGGAAACCTAGAAATAAAAAGTTTTTAAAAAATTCTCTCAGACTTACTAATGAAGTTGCTTCACTAGTTAATAAATTTATTTTAGAACCTCAATATGATAATTGTGATGATAGACTTGTGGTTAAAGGATGCAAAATAATAGACAAAACAATCTTGCCTCATTTAATTATTATAAATAAAAAAACTACAGGTGAACAGATAAAAGAAAAATTTAATAAACTTATCATTGATAATAAATTACATGAGTCTGAATCTAATAAAAAAGATGGTTTTCATATTATTGGATGGAGTACTGAATGGGATGATGAAGAAAAAAGTATTGATTCAAAGGGCATAAAAAGATACCGTTTAAAAGATTTCTTTAATGATTATCAAAAGGAGTCAAAACAAAAAAAGGAAGACTTTAATTGTTTAAAAAAACATCTTTATTTATTTGATAAAGAAAAACAAACTTTGGAAGCAATCAGAAAGTCTATTTTAAATGCTTTAGTTAGGATATTAAGGATAGAAGAAATTTATAAAGACCAAGCTATAAAACATTATTATCGAAAAACTAATTTAATTGAGTTTTTTAAAAGTCAAGGAGATGAATTCTACGATAATTTTAATTCTAAACTATTTTCTTGGTGCTTTGATATCGTTACAAAGAAAAACTATGTTGATGTTTATGAAGACTTAAAAAAGTTTATTGAAAGTAATAGTTTTATTGGCTTAAACTGGTATAATGAAGAAAATTATTTTCCTAAATTAATTAATAAATCCAAAGATTTTTTAAATGAAGAATTTGATTTTCAATTGAGTGCAGAAAACTCTAAAAATGGGAAAGCTCAAACCCATGAAATTGAAATAAGGCTTTCATCAGTCCATGCCGTTAAAGGGCAAACACATTGTGCCACAATGTATATTGAGTCATCCTATTACAATTACGAGACAAAAAAAACTCAAATAAAAGATGTATTATTAGGAAAGAATCATACTTTTAAAATTGGAGAAAAATCCAAAGGAAAAAATGCTGGTGAGAAAGATGCTCAAGCAAAACAAGCTTTAAAAATGATGTATGTTGGCTTTTCCCGCCCTACACATTTACTATGTTTTACAGTATTAGAAGAAAATGTAAAAGGTGATAGACTATTGTTTGATAAAGCGGGATGGAAGTGGGACGATGATTTAATAAATTAAAAATGGGACATAACTTTGAATTAACTAAGCAATCACTCAAAAAAATTGACTTTTTACTACCCAGATTAAAAAATTCTGTTTCTCCAAGCAAAATAATTAGTTGGTTAGAAAATTTTGAGGAAAAAGATATTGACAATGCTATTGATTTGCTGCATGTTTTTGAATATGTGACATTTGATGAAATTTTATATAGGTTTAATGATTTACTTGATAAAATTTTGAAGAATGTCCCGTCAAATGAAAAAATTATTATTTTACCTTATGGAAAAGTTGGGAAAAGTGGTTCTTTAATTACATATCCTCTAAAGCATACTAAATCATATAAAAAAAGAAGTAAAGATATACTTTTAACACATGATTTTACTTCAATTGATAATCCATCAATATACAATCATATAATTTTTATAGATGATTTTATTGGCTCCGGCGATACATTCCATAAAGAGTATAAAGTTATTGCTGATATTGAGACATGGATTTCATCTAATAAAATTAATAATACATATATTCTATCTTCAATAATTATGAATAATGGATTAAATGCGATTCTTTCAAAATATCCAAATATCCAAATATTTGCAGAAGTACGAAATAAAATTTTTGATCCACTACACTCTCCTCTTAGAATATTAAAAAAAGTCTCAACAATTAAATCAATGGCATATAGGTATGGTTCTACTATAAATGTATTTGGTTTTCCACCCTATAATGCTCCATACGGTTATGATGAGAGTGAGTCATTAATTTCATTTTTTCATTGTACCCCAAATAATACTTTGCCAATTATCTGGGGGAAAAATAAAAACTGGACTCCTTTATTTCCTAGAAATCCTGATATTCGAATGAGTAATGCGAGACTATTTAAAAAAGACATCGCATTTATGATTGGTATCTGTAATAGACTTGGAATTGATTTATACAAGGAGGAAAATATTACAATAATTATTAACGGACGTAAAACAAGAGTTATTAAATACAACTCTAAGCTGCATCATTCAGTAGTGGCATTAATAAGATTAAAACAAGAAAAATTTGATGATATAATCATTTGTCATATTTTAGGACTAACAATGAAAGAGCTTGAAGATATCTATAAAGAAGGTCGTAAATTATTATTGATCGATACAACAAAAAATTTAAGTACTAATGCAGATTTTTTCATTAAGGAATTATATGCTAAAACTAGACAAGAAAAATTTAGAAAAGAAACTGTTGAAAATTTACAGTTAAAAAATACATTATATTTACCTAAAAATTTTAAAGGACTTTGACATAATTAAAAATTAGCATTTTCTCTTTTAAAGAGACGCTCGGTGTATTTCATCGAGTGTAATTAAAGCTACTTGACAACAAGTAACTTTAGACATTGTTAATATAATTTCAAATTCGGTCCATTTTTATTTACATTGGTTTGAGATATAAACAAATGGGAAGAATGAGGCAATAGTGATGAATTGAATGATTTACTACCGATTTTGAAATTACATTAACCCTATCTGAACTAACAGTTTTTAACATCCATGTAAGAAGTAATATTTATTATGTCATTTCCTTTAGAAGAATTTATAATTGAAGCAAAAAGACAAGACAAATCAAATGAATATATAGCTGAATGTGTTCACTATATCACTTCGATATCGGATAAAGGTTATCCTGTCTTTTTTTCGATCGAGCACTTTGCTAAGGAAATTGATATCCAATCTTATTTTTTAAGAGCTCTAATTGGTGAAACCTCCGATCAATATTCAGAAGAAGCTTATAAATATAAGCGATATTCTTATTTTAAATTAAAGAAAAGAAATGGGACATATCGTGAAATTATGTCACCCTCACGAGATTTAAAATATATTCAGAAATGGATCTTAATTAATATTTTGAATCACTATCCTCTTCAAGATAGTTGTAAAGGGTTTCGGAAAAAAATTTCAATTTATGATAATGCTAAAGTTCATGAAAAATCAGAAATAATACTAAAAGTAGATTTATTAAAGTTTTATGATACTATAACAGAAAACAGAATCTTTGGTGTTTTTAAAAATATGGGATATTTAGAGAATCTAGCTTATTCTTTCGCCAAAATCACAACTGCTAAACATAGAGATAGCTATTGGAATTCCTTCGATGATGATTCGAAAGAAAAATTATGTAATTTAATATCTACAAAACCGAGCATATTACCACAAGGTGCTCCAACAAGTCCAGCACTAGCTAATATTGTTGCCACCAGGATGGATATTAGGTTTCAAAAATTGTCAACAAAAATGAAGTTTAATTATAGTAGGTATGCTGATGATTTGACATTTTCTGTAAATTCTAGCGGTAAATTACCCACCTTAAAAATAATCAAAGAAATTATTACTGATGAAGGTTTTTACATAAATAATGATAAAATTAAATATATGAAAAAAGGTTGTTCCCAATATGTTACTGGGCTAACAACTACTAATGGAGTAAATGTTTCTAAAAAATATCGCAAAATTATATCTGACCATATATATTACTGTAGAAAATATGGTGTTGAAAATCACCTAGCCTTAAACGTAGCTGATTTTCCTGGATACAATTCTCTGAAATTTCATGATTGGCTTTATGGACATCTATGTTTTATTAAATCTATTAATGTAAAAGCAAATAAAAAATTACTTGAAGATTTTAATAAAATCAATTGGTTCATTTAATAAATTAATATATTTTATATATCAAAATCTAATAACTCTTTTGGTTGTTTTCCTAGTCCCTTTGCCAAGTCTAAAAGTGTTGTAAAAGATAAGTTTCTTTTACCATTTTCAATATCACTTACAGTAGCTTTGATTAACTTATCACTATTTAATACAACATCGTCCTGACTAAGTCCTAAATCTGTCCTCACTTTTTTTATATGTAGACCAAATTTTTTAAGCTTTTGCTCCTTATCCTTTTCCATTTTTATCTTTTAAACAAAAGGCGGTATTATTTTGAAAAAAAATGTTATAAGAACTTATAACAAATTAATTTTTTTTGTTATATTTGTCAAATATTCTAATTTACATTCTATAATGTTGCTTTAGAATTTAGAATTAAATAATTTTGCGATTCTTCATAAAAATATTTGAAGCATTCGCTTTGAATCTTGCTTAGAAAAAACTGGACATTTTTTAGCGCGCAAGATGATAAGTGCAATTGCCTACGCTTTAAAGTGCGTGGGCTCACTTATTTGCGCGCAGGTAGTCCAGTAAATCCTTCTATGCAATAAGATGAGTTCCACGTATCTTTTTATGTAAAGCTCCATCTAAGATTTTCAGCAACTTCATTCTAATTTATTAAGTTTAGCATTTAAGTCAAACTTTTTAAACTAATACTGCCCGTGTGTTAAAATTAAAACCTTTATGATTATTAAGCCGTTTACTTAATACATAAAAAATGGCCCTCTATTTCGTCGCCAAACAACCATAGAGGACCGTAGCCAATCAAACTAACGTTAAATTAACCAATCCAATATTATGAATAATTTTTCATTTTACAAGGACGGGAAAGCTCTTTATTGCCTTTTTTTTATGGCTATCTTAGTGACTTTTTCATCCGTTCAAGCCAACAATGCCAAACGGTACAGCTCTTTATTTTTCCAACAGCATCAAATTCTGGGCACTGTCACCGACGGCAACAATCCTTTGCCAGGCGTTACCATTTCCATTAAAAACAATCCCAATGTTACCGCTATAACAGATTATACTGGGCAATACACTATTTCTGCATCCACAGATGATGTATTGATCGTTTCCTACATAGGTTTTAAAACCGTTTTGATTCCCGTTCAGGGACGCAGTGCGATAAACATCAAACTCGATTACGATACAACTACACTGCAAGAAGTTCGCGTAAACGCTGGATATTATTCTGTAAAAGAAAGTGAGCGTACGGGAAGTATTTCCAGAATTACCTCCAAAGATATAGAAAATCAGCCCGTAACAAATATCCTGGCTACCATGCAGGGACGAATGGCCGGAGTGAGTATTACCCAGTCCACGGGAGTTCCAGGTGGCGGCTTTGACATAAAAATAAGAGGACAAAACAGCATCCGACCGGATGCCAACGCACCACTATATATCGTAGATGGTGTTCCCTATGCGTCGGATCCTATTGGATCAAACTATACAGCTACGTCCTTTCCCTCAGTTACCAGTCCACTTAATAATATCAACACGGAAAATATTGAAAGCATTGAGGTTTTAAAAGATGCCGATGCCACTGCAATTTACGGATCTAAAGGTGCAAATGGCATTGTACTAATTACTACAAAAAAAGGAAAAACGGGTAAGACAACTTTTAGTTTTGCTAGTTCTACAGGTATGGGAACTGTAACAAAGTTTCTCACACTGATGAATACTTCACAGTATCTTGCAATGCGAAAGCAAGCATTTATTAATGACGGACGAACTGATTATGGCGAGACGGATTACGATGTTAATGGTGTCTGGGATCAAAATCGTTATACTGACTGGCAAAAAGAACTGTTAGGAGGCACATCACTCATTACTGACATCCAAGGCACTATCGCCGGGGGATCTGATAACACGCAGTTTATGGTAAGTGGAAACATCCACAAGGAATCTACGGTTTTCCCGGGAGATTTTATCTATAAAAAAGCAGGATCACAATTAAATTTGAATCACCGTTCGGAGAATAATAGGTTTAAAATGACCCTTTCTGCAGGTTACAATATAGTGAACAACAATCAGCCTTCCTATGATTTCAGTTACGATGCACGCGCTTTATCGCCAAATGCACCTGCTCTTTATGACTCGAACGGAGATTTAAACTGGGAGAACGGAACATGGGAAAATCCTCTTAGAAACTTAAATACAGAATTTGTTTCTAAAACAAATAACTTTCTCGCAAATATAGTCCTGTCTTATGACTTGCGACCAGGATTAGTACTTAAAAGCAGTTTTGGTTATACTGATCTGAGTAACTTTGAGACTCGCATTATTCCCTCTACAATATCAAATCCGGATTATAATATCAGCAGTGCTACTTCAGCCATATTCCTAAATAATACACAGCGAAGCTCTTGGATTATAGAACCACAGCTAAACTGGACTGCTAATCTTTTTTCGGGAAAGTTAAATATGCTGCTAGGATCTACATTCCAAAATCAGGGAACGTCGAAACTTTATCAATTAGGTATAGGATTTACCTCAAACAGCCTTATATACAATCTTGCAGCAGCAAATACAATACAGATCATTCTCAACGACGAGACACTTTATAAATATCAGGCTCTCTTTGCCAGATTGAATTATAGTCTTCTAGACCGCTACATCATTAATTTTACAGCAAGACGAGATGGCTCCAGCAGGTTTGGTCCTGGAAATCAATTTGCAAATTTTGGGGCAATTGGGGGTGCATGGCTTTTTTTTAAGGAAAATTTCATGAAAAATAGTACATGGTTAAGCTTCGGAAAAATAAGATCCAGCTATGGCATTACCGGAAATGATCAAATTGGAGACTATCAGTTTCTAAACACTTATACGACTTCGGGATTAATTTACGACGGCGCTACCGGCCTACAGCCTACCCGACTATATAATCCTGATTTTGCATGGGAAACCAACAAAAAATTTGAAGCTGCTATGGAACTTGGTTTCTTCAAAGACCGAGTATTTTTTACATCAGCATTCTATCAGAATCGATCTTCTAATCAGCTTACGGGAATTCCCATTCCCGGCACGACAGGATTTACATCCTTACAGTCAAATCTTGCTGCAACTGTCCAGAACAGCGGATTGGAATTTACGCTGCGAACAGTAAACATAAACAATGGAAGACTTAACTGGACCACCGCCCTGAATTTTACTTCTGCGCGAAATAAGCTAGTGAGTTTTCCAAAGCTAGAGAGTTCAACCTATCGGCAGCGGTATCGCATTGGCCAGCCACTGAATATTAAATTGCTTTACAATTATACTGGAGTAGATACCCAAACTGGCCTTTATAAGTTTGAGGATATTAATAAAGATAGCAAAATTACCTCACCTGATGATAAGCAGATCGTTGCAGATTTAACTCCAGAATTTTACGGTGGCTTGCAGAACCAAATCACTTGGAAAGGTATTTCTCTTGATTTTTTATTTCAGTTTGTTAAACAAAAAAACAGCCTCTATCCTATGGGACCAGCGGGCATGATGTCTAACCAGCAGGTGCGGATGACAGAGAGCTGGAGCAATCAAAATAATTTATCTGCCTACCAAATATACACTACAGGCTATAACAATGACGCAGTAAACGCTGATTACCTCTATACACAAAGCACTTCGTCAATTGTTGACGCTTCCTATATCCGTTTAAAGAATATTGCATTATCCTATGAGCTGCCTTTACATTTGAGTACAAGCAAATGCCGAATTATACTGCAGGGACAAAACCTGCTGACATTTACCAAATATACTGATGGCGATCCTGAGTTTACCAGCTATGGATACTTACCTCCTTTGAAGGTAATAACAGCCGGAATTCAATTAACATTTTAATACTTAGAAAAATGAAAACGATTTATTCTACATCTAATATCCTTACATTTCTGCTGATGTACTTCACAGCTGTTTCGTGCGATTCATTTGTCGAGGTGGATACTCCAAAATCTCAACTTATAAGTGAAACTGTATTTGAATCCTATCAGACAGCAGATGCTGCACTTACCGACATTTATTCCAATATTAGAACTAAAGGAATTTTGACCGGTTACGGTTCGGGTATTTCCAATACACTTGGTAATTATAGTGATGAGCTGAAAAGTGTTGAAAAGACTAATAATCCAAGCCTTAACTTTTATAATAATACGCTCCTGCCCTCGAATTCAAGTGTAGCGGTTTTCTGGAACACATCATATAACCAGATTTATTCAGCCAATTGCGTCATTGAAGGAGCATCCAATAGTAAAGCATTAACTACTGAACAAAAAAAGCATCTACGGGCAGAAGCGCTTTTTATCAGAGCACTGCTGCATTTTTATGTGATTAATCTTTACGGCGATGCACCCTATATCTTTCAGACAGACTATAAAGCAAACAGCTTGGCCGTCAGAACTCCAGTTGAAAAAGTTTATCAAAATATTATCCGGGATCTAGAAGAAGCTGTAACGATTCTCCCAGAAAATTATAGTAGTACCGAAAGGATCAGACCCAATAAATCTGTTGCCTTAGCACTACTTGCCAGAGTTTATCTGTATAACAAATCCTATGCAGAAGCTTCCAATGCTGCTTCTGCAGTTATAAATAATGATGAACTATACCAATTAGAATCCGAGATTTCAAATGTTTTTTTACTGAATTCCAGAGAAGCAATATGGCAGCTGCAGGCTGGAAGTTCAGGCGAAAATACATTAGAGGCTTCATTTTTTACATTTTTCCCGGGGCCACCCTCACAGGTTTACCTTAACGATAATCTGGTAACTTCATTTAATACTGCCGATCTCCGTCGTCTGTTTTGGGTCAAAACGGTGCCAAATAAAAATAACGTATGGTATCAGCCATATAAATACAAAGAAAATATTCCTACTTCGGCTTCTCAGGAGTACTCAATCGTTTTTCGCCTTGCCGAGCAATACTTAATTAGAGCTGAGGCTCGGGCGCAGCAAGGGGACTTGATAGGAGCTAAAGAGGACTTGAATAAAATCAGAAATCGCGCCGGCTTAGACAATACTACCGCCTCCAGCAAAGACGAAATTATAGACGCTGTTTTATTGGAGCGCAGATGGGAATTATTTACCGAATATGGGCATCGTTTTTTTGACCTTAAAAGAAACGGAAAGCTCGATATTGCATTAAACGGTGTAAAAAAAGGCTGGAATACCACAGACAGCCTCCTTCCGATACCCGAAAGTGAACTGAATACAAACCCTAGTCTTCGGCCACAAAATCCAGGATATTAACCTAGTACTGTATGATAATCCAAAGAGTGGTCAATCGCATTAAATCCTATCAATGCAGCCTGATTTTTTATTCATTAGTTTTATTTTTTATTTTGCCATTAGTAGCCTGTCCCCTATGGGGACAGGTGGTGCAAAAAAAGCATTTAACTCCAACGGAGTACGACCTTTGGGGAGAAACGAAGGTGGACAAAATTTCGCCTGATGAAAATTGGGCAAGTTATAAAATATCCTATCAAAATGGTGTAGACACCATGTTTGTCCGCCATTTAATACATAAGGAACGATATTTTTATATAACTGGAGGAGAGAATTCCGTATTTACGAAAGAAAATATTTTTATCTGCCAGACGGGAGATCAATTACAGATTCTGAATTTAGAAACCCGGCAAAAAGAAATAATATCTGGAGTCACTCAGTACAGTTACAATGTACCCACTAATCACTTATTGATTCTCAGAAAAGAAAACGCAGAAAATGTTTTAGAAATCCGATCACCATTTTCGTCCACTGTTAGAAAAATTAGTAATGTGACCGAATTCCTTGCCAGTCCAGATGGACGGAAACTTGCTTTTACCACGAATTTAAGTGCGCAAAACTCAATGTATCTGCTAGACTTAAAGACCGTTAGCGTTCCAATAAGTTTAACCAACTGCAATGCTGAAAACTTTACAGGCTTGACCTGGCATAAAAGCGGTAATGCTGTAGCATTTCTTAAACAATCAACTAATACTGTCGATAATTCTCTTTTGTACTATACGCTGCAAAATAATAAATTGTATGAGCTAAGTTCTAAGACACAAGCTGATTTGCCATCTCGCTCTTTTCCTGTTTATGATCCTTTTTATAAGATTATAATTTCCGATGACCTCCAGAATGTTTTTCTTACAATCCAGAAATCAAGTAGTGATACAATTATGGAAGGAAAGTCACAAGTTGAGATCTGGAATGCAAATGACAAATGGATCTATCCGCAGCTGCAAAATTATGGCAATTTTGAAAAAGCCCTGAAAGTCTATATATGGCAACCCATAAAAAAGGTCATAACCCCGCTTACTTCTGTCCAGTTACCTAAAGTAATGCTTACAGCGGATTTTGAAAATGCAGTATTATTTAATCCGTTAGATTACGAACCCCAATTTGAAGATGAGGGACCAAGTGATTATTATATGCTGAACCTGAAAACATTGGAAAAACAAATTTTTCTAAAAAAACAGTATGGACATAAAGCTACAGTTCTACTTTCTCCCACCGGAAAATACATTGCATATTTTAAAGAAAAAAATTGGTGGATCTACAACATTTCTTCAAAGGTTCATAAAAATATTACTGCTAAAATGGCTGTGAAATTCACCGCAAAAACAAGAATTTTAGCACCGGAATCACTTTGCGGAAGTCCGGGATGGAGTATTGGTGACCATGAGATTTTACTATATGATCAATATGATATCTGGGCTGTTTCAATAGAAGGAAATTATTATCGTCGTTTAACGCGGGGCAGAGAAGCAAAAATCAACTACCGTATTGCACAATCTTTAGACAATAACGGCTCATCTTATCTTTACGATGGCAGCAAAACACTAGCTTTTGATTTGAACAGCAATTTAATCCTCCATGCTCACGGTGAAGATGAAAAAACGGGATATTTTGTTTGGACCAGAAAGACTGGTGAACAGCCTATTATCTACAAAGATAGTTTTGTCGATGAGTTAAAGTATAATTTAAACTGTAAAGGCATATTATTTAGACAGCAGGGCTACGATCTTTCTCCTCAGCTAATGTACGCCAGCCTGTTTTCTGAACCCACTACCTTCTACAACAGCAATCCGCATCAGAGAAAATATTACTGGGGCAGATCATCTCTAATTTATTTTCAAAATTCTAAAGGAAAGAATCTTAAATCTGTTTTGATTTATCCTGCTAATTATCAGCCCGAAAAGAAATATCCGATGATTGTACATATCTACGAAATTCAGTCAAATAAAGTACATATTTACACTAACCCTACCCTCCAAAATGGAGCTGGTTTTAACGCCTCTCTTTTAGCTTCGGAAGGTTATTTTGTATTGCTTCCTGACATTGATTACGTGAAAGGAAACCCAGGCATTTCCGCGATGGATTGTGTACAATCTGCTACAAAAAAAGTATTGGATTTGGGGCTTGTAGAGAAGGATCAAATAGGCCTTATGGGTCATTCCTTCGGCGGATATGGGACAAGTTTTATTGCATCGCAGACAAGTATGTTTTCAGCAATAGTTGCAAGTGGTGGAATTACGGACCTTAACAGTTTTTACTTTACTGTAAACCAGCGATCAGGTCAGCCAAATATGTGGCGTTTTCAAAGTGAGCAATGGAACATAGGTAAAAGTCCGTACGAAGACCCTGTTTCATATTACAATAACTCTCCGATTACGCAGGCGGAAAAGATTACGGCACCGGTATTGATATGGACTGGTAAATCTGACAAACAGGTTGATATCCATCAAAGCCTAGAGTTTTATTTGGCACTTCGCAGACTGGGAAAAAAATGCATTATGATGCTGTATCCAGACGAAGGCCATGTGCTTACAAATGAAGTAAATCAAAAGGACAGTACCATTAGAGTACTTGAATGGTTTGACTATTTTTTAAAAAACAAACAGGACAAGAAATGGATTTCTGGGGGCATAAATTAAAATAGCAATGCAGTTCCTTATAAAGGAACTGCATTGTCTTTTTAAGAGTAATTTCATAAGGCTAATTCTCATCACGGTGATACAATGCTTGCAAACAATCATTGTTACCTACCTTATCATAGGCGATATCTCCGTTGATACGGCATAGTTCAGGTGTGGGTGTGTCATCGCAGCTAGTCTGTACCGCCGTACATTTATTATTAACTGGATTGCGAGTAAATCCATTTTTTAGACCATCCTCAGGAGCGCTTTGCATTGATGTAGTCACAAAGGCTCCGCTTATGCCCACAGCCATAACCAGGGCGGGCAAAATGTTTTTAAAATTTAAAGTTTTCATGATATTATTGTTTTAATTAAATTTCGATCTACTTTTTTATACAGGTTTTCGATCTTAATTCCTGAAACTGGCCAAGTTTATCATTATATCAAAAGATTTTTGTAATTATTTTATTTCCTTCAGTAGTGTATCTCTAAATTGATACACCACCAAATCATTCCCAATTATGGCAAAAAGATGCGTCGAGGTAACTAGCAGCGAATGCATTTTCCTGCTTCCTGTGTGATAAATCGGAAAACTGAATAGATAGCTGTTTTTATCCAGATCGTAGACATCAATTATAAAAGCCTGTTCCCAAAGTTTTTTATTTTCCAATCTCCCTCTAATTGCGGAGTGAACAAATAGTAAATTATTGAGAACTGCAGCGTGAGGGTTAACAACATATGAGGGAGATGAAAGCGCACGTTCAGTACCATTTTTGAAATTTCGTACTTTAATTTTTACATGTGTGATTGTATCTATTGTATTTCCTCTATAGTTTAACTTTGCTTCTTTATCAGCGACAATAAATTGGTTTCGATAGAAATACAGATATACTATTTTTTTTAATTTTTCACTATATAGTAGTGTTCCGTCAGTATCAAAAATACCATCAATTTGCTTCTGCAATAGTTCTTTATTATATTTGATCGGTGAATGGTTTTCAGAATTAAAAACGCCTAAAATATTGGCTGCTTTTGCAGCGTGATTTGATCTAAAAGCGATGTCAATACTGTCCATTGGAACTGCTCTGGTAAAATGCGGGATACCTTTTAATTCTTTAGTAATTTTCCAATCCGTAGTACTGCCCCTATATATCTTGGGAACTGTGCCATCCAACAGATAAAAATACTTTCCTTGAACTGCTGTGGTAACAATGTGAAATGGTATCTTTTTAGGGTCGAATATTATTTTATTTATTTTTTTTTGTTGCAGGTTTCTATTGAGAGATACTAACTGGTCAGGAGTTGTATAGTTTCCAAGATAAATTCTTTCACTATCAGAGCCTGCAAAATAAAAAGAATTAAATTTTAGATCTATTTTATTAACAAATTCCGCAGGATGATGGGGAAAGCGTCTGATAAATGGGTTTTCATAATGCATTATGTTTTCTGAGCAGAGGAATAATATTATTACCGATCCAACACTGAAAAATATAAGCCCGGGTATCCATTTAAAAGTGTGTTTTGTTTTTGGATACACAAGATTGCTCTCCTCCGAATTACCTTTCAGTAGCAAAGCTGAAATTGATAGGCCTACGAAAAATAAATTAAAAATTAAATGAACATCCCAACTCATTTTTTCCAATATACCCCCGCAGGAACATGGTACAAAAGAGCTATAATGCAACATTATAAATATGTAAGCAGAAAACATAGTCATTAAACTCATAGCCATATATAAACCAATCCTTCGCGACTTTGGCAGGGTTAATAAAACAGCAATAATTAATTCTAACAATAGTACCAGCCAACTGATCCAAATTGCAAAAGCACTTAAAAGTGGAGATCGCTCGATCTGAACCTGGAAATTTTCATAATCCAGTAACTTGCTTACTGCAGCATAAACAAATAACAATACAAATAGTAGAGCTACAACTTCTATAAAAACATTTTTTAAATTGAATGTGGTTCTCATAGTCAAAAGTTTTAGGAATATCCTTTTTTTGTAATATAATTGCGAAATGAGCATAGACAAATGTAGAAGTGTTATTTCAGAAAGACAGTATTAAAAACGTGCCAAAAAGATTAAGAAACGTGCCAGTTATAGACTATACCAATGAATAATAAAAAAAGCGCTTAATAGATAAATTATATTTATTAAACGCTCTGGAATCTGTAATTTTTAATTTATACTTTGCATGCTCGACTCAATGTTGTCAGTTTTTGATTGAGTTCTACAAGACCCGCTTTTTGCAGGCATTCATCAGAAAGATTTTTTAGTTCCGATAATCCCTCTTCAGAGATACTTGCCAACAGACCTGAGTCCTCTTCTTTTAAATCCAATCCTTTGCCAATAACATGACTCAGAAGCAGTACATTCTTGCGCGAAATTTTCAAATCAATCTTCACCACCTCACTCATTCCAGGGATACTTAATACCGTATCATAAACCTTGGACACTTCATCTTTTGTAATCATAATTTCAACGTTTTATGTTAATAATTCTTTCCTGTAAAATTAAGAAGCTTGCTCAATATTATTCGCTTCAAAATCTGGTGATGATTGTACAGCCTTTTCTCCTTTACTAATTTCGTAGTGGTTATAATGGGGAATACCAGTTTAATTCCGTCTTGATATAAGATGATTAAGAACGTTTTAAGGTTATTATTTAAAACAAGCTGAAAGATTGCAACGTTCCTGCAATCGGCCAGATGTCCGGTTGTATCACAACCGCTATCTGGCTGCCTTTTTGGCTCGGAACTCGCCGGCAGAGATTACTTAAGGTTAAACTGTAGTAGAAATGAAAAGGAGAAATAATGAAAAAGGAAAATACAAACCGAACCAAATGGATTCATTTGCGGTTAACACCGTCTGAAATGCAGCTTTTGAAAAGCCGATTTGAAAAATCTCTATGCCCTAAACTCAGTGATTTTGCCAGAAAAAATCTGCTTGGTAAGCCTGTTGTTCTAAAATATAGAAACCAGTCTGTTGATGATTTTATTATCGAGATTACAAGGCTTCGTGCTGAGCTTAATGGCGTGGGAAACAACTATAATCAGGCGGTCAAAAAACTCCATACCCTACAGCAGATTCCTGATTTCAGAAGCTGGATTTTATCATCGCAGGAAGAGAAAAAAAGGCTTTTCGAATCAATTGAAAAAATACAAACAGTTGTATTTAAACTTGCTGAAAAATGGTTGCCGTAATTAAAACAGGGCAATCCCTTCGTCGCATTTTTCATTACAATGAGAATAAGGTTTCTCTTGGTGAGGCCCAGTGCATCGGTCAGGGAAATTATCCTGCAGATCATGACCAATTAAGTGCTTCTTTTAAGATAAATCTGCTACTGCGGCAGTTGGAACTTAATGAAAATGTAAAGCGGGGAAGCGTTCATATTTCACTTAATTTCCATCCATCTGAAAAAGACCTGAACCCTGAGAAATTAATGCAAATTGCTTCTTCTTATATGACTGGAATCGGCTTTGGGGATCAGCCTTACCTAGTGTACCAGCACTATGATGCAGCGCACCCGCACATTCACATTGTATCGGTTAAAGTAAAACATGACGGGAAAAGAATTGACATGCAAAATATTGGGAAAAACCAGTCCGAAACTGCGCGCATAAAAATAGAAAAAGATTTTAATCTTATTAAAGCCCAGGGCAGGGAAAAACAGATCAGTTATAATCTGGAGCCTATTAATGTCACTAAAATAAAATACGGAAAAATACAGTCTAAAAAAGCGATATCCCAGGTACTAGATTTTGTACTAAGCACCTATGAGTATAAAAGCCTTCCCCAACTCAATGCAGTATTAAATCTTTATAATGTAATAGCTGACGGGGGTGCGGAAAATTCGCGTATTTTTAAAGGTGGCGGACTTGTGTACCGGATACTGGGAGTCGATGGAAAACCGTCAGGGGTTCCTATCAAAGCCAGTGATTTTTACAACCGTCCGACACTTAAATTCCTGGAGAAAAAATTCGAAGAAAACAGGCTTAAAAACCCAAGACCCGGACTTAGGATTAAAAACATTATCCGTGAAATATTTCTCTCTGAAAAACCCTCCATAAAGGAATTAACTGAGGCTTTGGAAGACAAGGGAATTACAATGATCAAAAGACTCGCCCAAAACGGATCTATATATGGCCTCACCTATGTGGACCATGTTTCAAAACAAGTCTGCAACGGAAGCGAACTTGGAAAAGAGTTCTCAGCAGCTGCAATTCTTCAAAAGTGCAGAAAAACGCAATCTGAAGCTTACAATAGTATTTATTCTGATAAAACCAGAATGCCTGAGTCTTTTAAAACACTTCTTGAAATACAGGAAATACTGGTTTCAAAAAACCTTTTATCACCCGTATTGCAAGAATTGATCACAAAACTTTTTGAAAGGGAATTTACAGGCGAGTATATCTCTGCCACACTGAAAAGGAAAAAGAAAAACAGAAAAAGAAAGGGGCTTTCAAAAAATTAACAAACTTAAAAATCACAGTTATGCAGACAGGAGAGAATGAGCAGGCACTGAGAAAAATTTTAGATATGACCCGGCTGATCAGCATTATACTGCTGGCCATTCATTTCTATTATTATGGTTATAGTTTTTTTGCCCAGTTGGGTTTCACATCGAAGTTCAGCGACCGGATTCTGGAGAACATTTACAAGGCGGGATTCTTCAGCTCTTTTCATAAATCCAAACTCTTGGCGCTGCTTTTTGTTTTGATTTCCCTTTTGGGAACACGCGGGCGAAAAGATGAAAAACTCAAACTTAAAACAGCATTATATTTTATGCTTACAGGTTTGCTTTTATACTTTGGGAGCCTACTGCTTTTATGGTTAGATTTTGATTCAAAATCTGCTTTTATGTCTTATCTTTTTGTTGCGTCCGTGGGTTTCCTGTTGATAATTACAGGAGGCACACTGCTCACCAGAATTATCAGCCGCACTTTAAACAGCCGTGATATTTTCAACAAGGAAAATGAAACATTTCCCCAGGAAGAAAGACTGCTCGAAAATGAGTATTCCATTAACTTGCCGGCGCAGTATCATCTCAAGGATAAAATCAGAAAAAGCTGGATCAATATCATAAACCCATTCCGGGGACTGCTGATATGCGGCTCACCGGGATCGGGTAAATCCTATTTTGTAATACGGCATATCATTACCCAGCATATCTCCAAAGGATTCAGTATGTTTGTCTATGATTTTAAGTTTGATGACCTGACTAAAATCACTTACAATGCCTATTTAAAACACAGGCATTTGTATGCTGCTCAGCCGGAATTCTATGTTATCAATTTTGATGACCTGAACCGCTCTCACAGGTGTAATCCTCTAGAGCCCTCATCGATGACCGATATCACCGATGCTGCTGAATCCGCGCGCACTATTCTTTTGGGACTTAACCGGGAATGGATCAAAAAACAGGGAGATTTTTTTGTCGAATCGCCCATTAATTTTTTAACCGCTGTGATATGGTACCTGAAAAAATATAATAACGGGGAGTTTTGCACCCTGCCACATGTAATCGAACTCATGCAGCTGGAATACCATAACCTCTTTACCCTTTTGCGCTCTGAAAAAGAAATTGAAGTACTTATTAATCCTTTTGTCAGCGCCTTCCAAAATGAAGCGTCAGAGCAGTTGGAGGGGCAGATCGCTTCTGCTAAAATCGCCATGTCAAGGCTTTCATCACCCCAGCTTTATTATGTGTTATCCGGCAGTGATTTTACCCTTGACATCAACAATCCTCTTGAACCTAAAATTATATGCATGGGAAATAATCCACAGAAAATACAAACCTACGGAGCGGTGCTTTCTTTATATATAAACCGTCTTGTCAAACAGGTAAACCAGAAAGACAAACTCAAAAGCAGTCTGATATTTGATGAATTTCCAACGGTTTACCTAAACAATATAGACTCCCTGATTGCAACGGCGAGAAGCAATAAAGTGGCTGCCTGTTTAGGTATTCAGGACCTAAGTCAGCTAAAGAAAGACTATGGGCGGGAGCTGGCAGATGTGATCATGAACATCACCGGAAATATTATCTCGGGGCAGGTTTCAGGGGATACCGCCAAGCAGCTTTCTGAACGTTTTGGAAAAATTATGCAGGATCGCGAGAGCCTTTCAATTAACAGTTCAGATACCTCAATCAGCCGTTCCCGCCAGCTTGAATCTGCCGTTCCGGCTTCCAAAATTGCCTCGCTGAGTTCGGGCGAATTCGTGGGTATGACGGCCGATAATCCCGACTGCCGTATTGATCTTAAAACATTTCATTCGGAAATCTTAAACGATCATAAAGCGTTGCAAAGAGAAACAGAAAGTTATGAGGATTTTCCAGCTGTGAGAAACTTAGAAAATAAAATGGTAAATAGAAATTATGAGCAGATTAAAAAAGATATTCAAGATCTGGCAGAGTCCGAAATTGACTTTATTGCAGAAGATCAGAATCGCAGGCACCTGATAATTAAAAAGAAAAAAAACTGACATTTTAGTTTCAATCGATCTCTAATTGAATTACAATTTTAGCTGATCTGATAAGTCAATTCTTCATTTTGAATTATTTTTTATTTCTTTTCCCATTATAATTCTTTGGCATTTAGACAGCTAAAGAAATACTGCAGAAATCAAGCAGATTTTGTGCTTTGAAAACTGTCGAAGCCTTGCTGCAGTTGGACTTTTTACTTAATTTTGCAACATGACTCCCGATGAAATAAAAAGATATTTTGAAACCACTCCACCACCTAAGGAAGTGGATTGGAAGCCTTGGGCAAAAATCACAGATTCACAGGTTTTCCTCAAAAGCTGTTACTCCACTATACGCAATTATAACGGAAATCTGGAGATGTGCCCGGCATGGTGGCATTTGAAAGATTTTTATATGCTTATCAGACGAAATTCACAGGAAACTAAAAGCGAAAATCAAACGGAATAAACTCGCATTTTCCAGCTTTGTTTTAGACGCATCTTTACACTTACTTCCCTTATAATTTTTACTTTTTAGACGGTTATATTCTTTACTGCCGCCTCTTTCGGGGCGGTTCCAACACAGTAGATCAAAGTGCTGAAATATTGTTTTTCTGATGCTTTGCCTTTTTCCTATGAAACAAATTTCAGCAGATTTTCAGATACACTCCTGCTTTTAATTTTTCTACTTTCAATCCGCCGTAATTTCTGAATAAAAGGCAAATACTCGTTTTTTACCTATTTTGGAATGCCCAATAAAATAAGATATTTTTAATTTTGTTATCATTTATAACATAATTACTTTTTTAAATTGTTCCAATCTATACTAATTTTGATTTGTATAAAATGAGAAAAGAGTATGGAAAGGTCAATTGTACATATCGATATGAATACGTTTTTCGTGTCCTGCGAAAGACTTACCAATTCCGCTCTAAACGGAATACCTTTAATTATTGGAGGTGGTGAAAGAGGTGTTGTGGCCTCCTGCTCCTATGAAGCACGTCGTTTTGGAGTGCGCTCCGCCATGCCCATTCACATGGCCATGAAGCTTTGTCCTCAGGCCAAAATTATGAAAGGTGACATGGAATTATACTCACGCCTTTCACATGATATCACTGAAATCATTCAGGAAAAAGCGCCCATTGTGGAAAAAGCCAGTATCGATGAATTTTATCTGGATATTACCGGTATGGATAAATTCCATGGCAGCTACAAGTGGACCAATGAACTCGGCCAGACCATTATAAAAGAAACCGGCCTGCCGCTCACCTTTGCCCTTTCCATTAACAAGACCGTATCCAAAATCGGAACAGGAGAAGGAAAACAAAAACAGAATTTAGAGATTCCTGAGCATTTAGTGCAGTCTTTTTTAAATCCGTTGTCCATCCAGAAAATACCTATGGTAGGCGAAAAGACCTTTCAGCTCCTCTCGAGAATCGGGATCAGAAAAATTGAAACTCTTTCTAAGATGCCATGTGAGGTATTGCAGCAGATGATCGGCAAAAATGGTTCGGAGCTTTGGAAGAAAGCCAATGGTATTGACAATAATCCTGTAGAACCTTATACGGAGAGAAAATCCATTTCCACCGAACATACTTTTATGCAGGATACTATTGATATTGACCGGCTCAAAAGGGTAATTCTTGGAATGGTTGAAAAACTGGCTTTTCAATTACGCTCAGAAGAATGGTTAACATCAACTGTTACCATTAAGATTCGTTATGCAAACTTTGATACCGAAACCAAGCAGTGCCGCGTGCAGTATACCTCGGCAGATCACATCCTGACCAAAACCGTAACGGATCTTTTTGAAAAACTATACCAGCGCCGTATGCGGCTTCGTCTAATTGGTGTGCGCTTTAGTGGACTGGTTCGAGGGACTTATCAAATCGATCTTTTTCAGGATACCGAAGAAATGCTCGCACTCTATCAGGCCATGGATCGAATGAAAACCCGGTACGGCTTTGATGCTGTGATGCGCTGCGCCGGCGCATCATTCAAACCCAACAATAAAAATGAAATTTTAAAACGTAAATTAGAATAATGTACCTTAATTGTCATTCCTTCCATTCCCTTCGTTATGGCACTATTCCCCTTGAGGAATTGATTGCCCAGGCTGTTAGCTCGGGAATTAAAGCTATGGCACTGACTGATATCAATACCGTAACGGGGATTTATGATTTTATAAAAGGGTGTAATGCTGCAGGCATCAAACCTATCATAGGAATGGAATTTCGCTACCGGCATCAGCTGCGATACATTGGCCTGGCTAAAAATGCATCAGGCCTTGCCGAGATGAACCGTTTTCTGACACGCCATAACTTTGAAAAGACAGCCCTTCCCTTGTCGGCGCCTGAGTTCTCGGATGTATTTATTATTTATCCCCTTGAGAATGTTCCTGAATTGCTTCGTGATAATGAATACATTGGCATTCGTCCCGAGCAGCTTCAGAAACTGGTTTTATCGGACTGGAAGAACAGACAGATTAAAATGGTCATCCTCCAGCCTGTTACCTTCCGTACGAAAAGGGAATATAACCTGCACCGAATCCTTCGCGCTATCGATATGAACCTTATCCTTTCTAGGCTTACCCCTGATGATTATTGCAACCAGACTGAAGTGATGGTGCCTTTGCAAACACTATTAGCATGCTACGCGGAATATCCCCAGATTATTTTAAATACGGAGAAAATAGTAGCAAACTGCCATTTTGAATTTGATTTTAAAACTCCTAAAAACAAGAAATTTTATACCAATAACCGTAAAGATGATATGAATCTTTTGACTACCCTGGCAAAACAAGGTTTGGAATGGCGGTATGGCAAAAATAATGCAGAGGCTAAATCACGGATGTTCAAAGAACTTAAAGTGATCGATCAGCTGGAATTTAGCGGTTATTTTTTAATTACATGGGATATCATACGCTTTAGCAATTCTCAGGGGTTCCTTCATATTGGGCGCGGTAGCGGGGCCAACAGCATCATTGCCTATTGTCTGGGTATTACTGATATCTGTCCTTTAGAACTGGACTTATACTTTGAAAGGTTTCTGAATCTGAACCGCAAGAGTCCTCCCGATTTTGATATTGACTGGAGCTGGAAAGAACGCGATACGATACTAGGATATATATTCTCCCGCTACGGTTATGATCATGTTGCCTTTTGCGGAACAAATATCGAGTTCAAGTACCGATCTATTTTTCGCGAGGTAGGCAAAGTTTTCGGGCTTCCCAAGGAAGAACTAGATGCGTTGGCCAAAAATCCAATGGAACTCCATGCTACAAATAAAGTGGTAAAGCAAGTACAGGAATATGGTATGCTGCTGGAGAAATATCCTAACCAAAGAAGTATGCATTCCTGCGGTATCCTTATATCTGAAGAACCCATAACCAATTACACACCGTTGGAGATGCCTCCAAAAGGTTTTCCCATTGTGCTTTTTGACATGCATATTGCCGAGGATATTGGACTTGAAAAATTTGATATACTGAGTCAAAGAGGGATTGGTCATATTGATGACAGTGTGAAACTTATCGAGAAAAATCGTGGTATCCGCCTCAACATTCGGGATACCTCAATTTCAAAAAATGAGATGAGGTGTAATGAGTATTTGGAACGTGGCAATACAATTGGGTGCTTTTATATTGAAAGCCCGGCAATGCGTGGACTGCTTCGTCGATTGAAATGTGATAATTATAAAACGCTCGTAGCAGCTTCCTCTATTATACGTCCCGGTGTGGCCCAATCCGGAATGATGAAGGAGTATATTTTTCGTCATAACCATCCCGATAAATTCGAGTATTTTCATCCCGTCTTTCAAGAGCAGTTAGGCGAAACATATGGGATTATGGTGTATCAGGAGGATGTCATTAAAATTGCCCTTCATTATGGTGGACTGCCTGCCGCTGATGGCGATATCCTGCGCCGCGCTATGTCTGGTAAAGGACGTTCGAAAGCAGCATTGCAAAAAGTAAAAGATAACTTCTTTGTTTCGTGCGCCCAGCAAGGACATCCGTTGCAGCTCAGTGAAGAAATTTACCGCCAGATTGAATCATTCGCTGAATATTCTTTCTGTAAAGCGCATTCTGCATCCTATGCCGTAGAAAGTTATCAGAGCCTTTATCTTAAAGTATATTATCCCGTGGAATTCATGGTGGCAGTGATCAATAATCAGGGCGGTTTTTACAGGACAGAAGTTTACGTGCATGAAGCAAAAATGTCTGGAGCTGCAATACACAATCCTTGCGTGAATAAAAGCGAATTTGAAACAACTCTGTATGGAACAGATGTATATCTTGGTTTTATGCACTTGCAGAGCCTTGAAGCTAAAATAGCATCTCTAATACAACAGGAGCGTAAAAACAATGGCGATTACAAATCACTTGAGGATTTTATCAATCGTATTCCGATTGGTATCGAAGGTATACAGATTCTTATTTTTATAGGTGCATTTCGATTTACCGGAAAAACTAAAAATCAATTGCTGGTCATTGCAAGGCTGATCCTGGTCAACTTTAAACCAGAGAACAGAAACCTAATGCTGATTCAGGAGCCTGTAAAGGAATACGAACTGCCTAAACTGGAACGTTCTGAATTTGAAGATGCTTTTGATGAGATTGAACTCTTGAGTTTTCCTGTATCCTGCTCACCTTTTGATCTCCTGCTAACAAAGTTTAGAGGTGATGTACTGGCAAAAGATTTATTAAAACATCATAAAAAAACTGTTCGAATGCTGGCTTACCTGATCTCACGCAAACACGTACCCACGAAGATGGGCGCGATGTATTTCGGGACATGGATAGACGCTGACGGAGAGTTTTTTGATACAGCACATTTTACAGACAGCCTTGCCAAATATCCATTTCAGGGAGGTGGCTGTTATCTGCTGCTCGGTCATGTTGAGGTTGATTACCATTTTCCTACTATTACGGTTACCAAAATGGCAAAGATGCCTTTTATTGCAGATCCCCGCTATTCGAATTCTCATGACAGGCAGTTTACAGTCCATGGTCAGCTGCGTGAGGATGTCAGCATGACACATCGTGCGCCTTATCCGCAGGAACATGAAATTAATCTGCCAAGGCAAAAAATGAAATGATGATACGGCATTTTATTCTGCCTTTTTTTATAATCCTTTTCTCAAAATTTAATTTTATATATTAGCTGAACAAACTAAAATTAGGTAAAGATATGGGCTTTGAATTATGGTATTCTGAATCAACAAAATATAGGCGAAATGGGACTTCATTTTTAGAACTAAAACAAATCTTTACTGATAATATCTCCACCAAACAGATTTATGAATCTTTAGACAGGGTTTCCTTAACTGCAAACCCTCATGAAGTAAAAGCTTATTTAATCGAAAAGGATTTTGACGTGCTTGGTGTAGTTGATCCAAAAGGAATAACAATAGGCTATATCCATAAAAACAACCTGGGCGATGGCAGAATTGAAGAATACTTGAAAAAAATAGATCAAAGTTTTCTAATTGCAAACAATACTTCATTTTCAAAATTATTAAAGGTTCTCTCGCTTAATGATTTTGCATTTGTGCTTAATAATAATGACATTGATGGCATTGTTACTAAAGCCGATATTAATAAACCTTTGTTTCGTCTTTATTTATTTGGCATTATATCCCTTTTTGAAATGCACATTAATTTTTGGATTAATAAATACATCAAAGTGGAGATTTACCAAATTCTCGATCCCGGCAGATATGAATCTGCGCTTAAAATATTTGAACTACGAAAAAAGAAAAATGATCAGCTCACTATCTTGGAGTGCATCCAATTAAGCGACAAGAGGGATCTACTGCTGCAAGCTCCCGGGTTTCTTGAAAATTTTGGCTTTTCTAAAAAAGTTTTTGTGAAATTCATGAAAACTGTTGAGACTGTCAGAAATGAAACCGCACACAGTCAGCACTCCATAATTGACAGTCTTGATTGGGAAAGATTCGTTAAGGTGATTGACGACATCGAAATCTTTTTAGATAAAGCAGAAATGGAATTAATTAACTAAATCACTAATGCTTTTAATTATATGGTAAAAGAAAAGCAGCTCATGCTCACCGAGGAAATCATTGAAACAGCTTATAAACTCTTAATCAATAAATTGGCTTTTGGTGGAATAATTGCTAAAAATGAAGCTGCATTTCAATTTGAACTTGGGCATATTTTAAAAACTATAGGACAGTTATATGAATTTGGAATAGATGATAAATTCCATCTGGAATTTGAAACCTATATTAGTTTAAATAAACCAAGTATCAAAAGTAAATCAGAAAGAGCCAGAGTTGATATCCTAATTAAGTATCACAATGATCTTACCATTACAACTGCGGCCATCGAATTAAAATATTTCAAAAAAGCCAATCATCGGGAACCAAACAATCGCTATGATGTATTCAAGGATATTTCAAATCTTGAAACCTATCGAGAAAATAATGTCGATTTGTGTTATTTTATCCTGGCAACAGACCACTCCCATTACGTCAACCATGAGAGTTATTCAGCAGAAACTGCTGATTTTGACTTTAGGCAAGGATCAAAATATGGCAAAGGGACACTTCTGCAATATAAAACGCCAATCCTTTATGAGGATATCGCACTTGAAAATGATTATATCTTTAATTGGGATAAGGTAAACGAGTTATATTTTTTAAAATTAAAGATCTAGATTACTATTGTCAATGGGCTTCGATTAGATAACCTTATATTGAAAACACTATGAAATATGCTTTTATCGGATACTCTTACCAGTGGCTTGCCGCATCCTTGTTACTCGCTAAAATGGATGCCGGGAGAGACATAGACGAAATGGAAATTGAGGCTACAGTCAAAAACAATTTTGATGATGTTAAAATTCGCTGTGGTGATGAGCACTATTTTTTTCAGATTAAGGACATGGATGAAATGACCCTTGATAAACTAATGGTTTACGGAAGTGAGATTTCAATTAAAGGCAAACCGCATAAACTCTCGGATCAAAACAACATTATCGTTTTTAAGAAGATTGCAATTACACCAAACTGCGAAATACTGGGAATGCCTGCTTATAATTTTTCGGGAGTATTTATAATCTCGATGAGCCGCACGGAAATGATCGAACAAATTCATGAATTGTATGCCACCGATGAGAATAGAAAAAATATAATTGAACATTTCTTCAATAGAAAACTGGATCATAGGGTATTGAAAATTTCAAGAGAACAACTCCCTACAATTGCGCTGTTCAGCACGGAGCTTTTGGAAAATACAGTCGATGTCGCACGAGAGCGTCTTATCGTTGAAAATATCCTGCTAATTGAAGGAAAACCGGGAGTTGGAAAAAGCCATTTGGTCAAGACAATTAAAGATCAGTATCCTAACAATATCTTATACCGGTTTTGGACCTCGAGCCAGGACAAAGACTATGATAAACGCCTTAAATACGACAACTTTCTGAGTGAGCTCTCCAAAATGATCTTTAGTGACTTTCGCAGCCGGGGGGAAAAGGAAATCATTAAACGACTGTTTGCAGATAAAACAACAATAATAATAGACGGACTGGATCATGTCGAGAATTATAATAGTGGGGATTTAGAAAAATTTATTGCCTTTATCAATAAACTCCAGAAGGGTTCCAAAACCATCATTCTAAGCCGTCCCCTACAAAAGGTGCTCACTTGGGAAAAATACATATTGGGAAATTGGAATCTGGAGCAGACCATCAAGGTACTAAATGAATTATACCACATCTCGCAATATAGTATTGCCCGAAAAATTTTCACTATCACCAAGGGATACCCAATTTTGGTAAGGTATATTGCAGAGCATTACAAAAAAGAAAAAAAAATCCCGGACTATGGGAAATTAGAAAGCATTGACAATTATTATCACCAGCTCATTACCAATGAAAAAGGCAAACATGCACTGGCCCTTTTCCTCTGTTCCCATACTTATACGATGCGATCAGAACTTGTTTTTTTTCTTAAGGCAGAGCTTTGTGATATTGTCACTGAATTCATTGATGAACATCCTTATTTATTTGAGATAAGGCTTAACAGGATCGCGCTATTTCATGACAGCCTTGTCACTTACCTGAGGAAATTGAATATTAACTACTCGCCGACTCTTGAAAAGGTTACCACAAAGGTTTACAATTCCATAATGGCCGGTGAAAAGAGATTCATGTCCAGATTAGGGTTTTATAACCTCTCTGATTTTCAAAAAAACAACATTACTAAAAAATACACTTCAATTGCGCAGTTCGAGCAGCTTATCGCAAATGTTATAGACATTGAAGCCATACAATCCTTTTATTTTCAGATTAGGGAGAATCTGTCCTTTATAAATCCTGAAGAACTCGAAATCATTCATTTTTATGATTTTTCCCTGATCATAAACATGATCCAAAGGGATCACTTCTCTACACGGGACGAGATAAGTTTCACATACATAAAAGTGCTGCTCTACAATGGCTATACGGAGGAAGATATTACAAGCGATGGTTATTTATTTGGGATGCTTTATTACATCACAACCAATAATGCATCACTAATTTTGAACCTTATGGCTTCGCAGCATTATGATACGAAGTATTTTTATCGCGAACTCGATAAAGATATAAGGGAAGAAAAGACTTTTTTCAGTAAACATGACAAACCGCTTTCAACTGCCCGAATTGACGAACTTTTAAAAAAAAGCGATTCCTTTGATCTGCAGAACCTTATTCCGTACATATTGCAGAATCTTTATATCCACCAGATCAAAACAGGTCGGTTTAAGAATTTATTTAATGCTATAGATAATTATATGAATAGCAATCCTGATTTGGGCAGGGAAATTCTGGAAGACTTCATATCTGCTTACGAAATTGAAGATTTCAAAGCTCGTTGGATGCTCAAAGATGCAAAAAAATATCTTTTTGCCTTTGGTTTACACGCCCATAGCAATGATTATAAATGTTTAACCTTGCGCAATTTTATCCTCAAAAATAAACACAGAGGTAGTTTTGATCTCAGGGATATGGTACATAATTATATTCGGCTGGCACTGCATGAACAAAGAAAAATCAATATCGCCGAAATAGGTATTTTCTGGTGTAAATATTACAATCGTAAGGATTACTCCATGTATGGCCTCGATGTAACCTTAAAGCTATTTCAGGATAGAGGTCTTATACATCCTTTTCGTTCCATTGAACTCATTAATCATATTCAGGAAATCTCAGAAAAAGGATATCGTGACCTGCTCGCTTCATATATTAAACAACACCCACCAGGAATAATTCATTATATAAGTGAAAATTTTGATGTGACCAATCTCTCTATTTCATGGCTGGATCTGCCTGCAGAATACATTGATGTGATGCCGAATCATATTTTTCAAGGCGCTCTAAATGGAATTTTAAGAAGCCACAATTATAATAGGAAGATTGATTTCAGAGACATAGCCAATGTACTGGATTCAGTTCGCCTGCAGGAACTAAAGACCGTACTGTCAATGTTCAGATATAAAATAAATGTCGAGCAAAAGAGTCCGCAGGTAAAAATCCTCAAAAGCAAAGCTATTGAGTTTGTAACGTTTCCACAGGACAAAATATCTGCAAAAATAAAATCAGACAGTGTCTCACGATTCAAACAGGGAATCCTGAAACAGGAAGATGAAAAGCTTATTAAGGAAAAAGCCCTGCTTTCCTATCAGGTCGCGGGCTTTGCCAATGGCAACTACTCCGCATTAGCGGACTCTGATATTTTTAAATTTTTCTCCAAAGAAGATGTTAGGAAAAACATAAAGCTTATTCTCTACAATGCCATGATCGGTAAAATGGAAAGTATAGCATCTTTTCATGATGTGTACCTCTATCCGGGAAATCTTCTAAAAATTATTGATGATAATCAAATAGAAATAGACCACGGGTTGTTTTTCAAAAGCTTTACAGTCTTTTTAGAACTCTCCTTATTTAATACAGAACTGCAAAATTAAATCATCAGTACCTTAGTAAATTAAAAAAAAAAAAAAAAAAACTTGCAATGACAACAGCTCCCTTAACACAGTATTATATATCATCAAGGCCCAGACACCTGCGTTACATTTATTTTATAACGAAGGACTATCCCTATGAGAAACTTATTAAGTTGATGTCCAAAAACCAATTGTTTTGGGGAGGTCGTTTCAATCCGATTATTCCCATTATTGACGGAAAAGTTTCCGATGAATACAAGGCCATGCTGGGGTATTATGATCCTGACTTTATCTTTTATAGCGCTGATATTAATTTGGAATACCTTAAGAGTTTAGCCGACTTTAATCCAAAAGAATATTATATCCTGGATGAAACACAGACGGAGATTAGCGGAATTGACGGTCTTTATTTCCTTTCTCAGCATAGCCACTTCCATAATATAATTTTACCCATGCAGCTATACATGGTCGATAGTCCGCTTATGACCTACTATGAACTCAATTTTGGAATTGGTACAAATATCAGCAATATGGATACTGATCTCACTAAAAACTATCATTTGATTGAAGTAACTCCTGACCATTTCCACAGGCTTCACGAAATCATTCACAATAGTAAACCCATTAGCAGGCTCTTTCTGGCCCAGCACAACACAAGTAGCGGGATCCTTCAAAGTCATGAAGGGATATCCTATGAGGATGTAGAAATTGTCATTGCCAAAGATGCAGGTACTACAGATGATTTGCTTTATTTTTGGAACAGAAAGCTCTACAGCTGTAAAACAGTTATCTACATAACAATAGAACAGTTGGAAATACTTAAAGAGGACAAGTCTTTCGCATCCGTACTCTACGATATTTGCAAAGAAAATTATAAAATAGTTTCCATGAGCCTAAGTCCTCAGGAAGTTCTGGATATCATCGAGAATGTATTTAAGCCCATGAAATTAGCGGTAAGATTCTCCTGTACAGCTGTAAATTCATTTCCCTTTTCGATAATGAATGACACGGGATTTAAATTAATTGGTAGCCAGGAAGAAATTACAGACCAACTTCTACTTTCCGAGAAAGGACTCTTCCATCTTCCCAAGTTAAGCTTTACTGACAAAGTTAACTATTACCCTCAAAAGTGGGCAGTAGATATTGAAATAAGCAGGATTGAATCCTATACAAAACCAATGCTCCGCTTTCCCTATACGACAAATACAGGGTTTATTTTCAAGGCGATTCCAGGCAGAATAACAAAAAAACGCAACATAACTTTATACAGGAATGGGAACAGCACATCCACTATTGAGGTAAGTATCCCATATACAGGAGAAATCATACACCAGCTCATCACTGCCCCTGTCATAAACGGCAGAGCACAAGAAACCTCACTAAGGGCAATCCGGTTTAATGATTCCGGTAATAAGCTGGCCGCTTTTATTAAAGCATTCAAAAATAACTTTCATGATATTGATGAATTTTTTACCGACATCTTCTGGGTTGAAACCTTTGAATACCTTATCACAAACAACAAACAGGCAGGCGACGCGATAAATTTCAGGCAGCTTAAAGAGCGATGTATAGACAAATTAAAAGAAAAGGGAATAACCCTTAAAGACAAAGATGAAAGCTTTGAAAATGAGGAAAATCTTGAATCAGGGCTTAAAGCAACCATTGAACGCTTGTGTTCTTACCAGGTGTTTTTCAAGGGTTTTAATCTTAAGTGCCCAACCTGTTCCTCAACATTCTGGTACCATATCAATGATATTGGTGAAAGCATAAAATGTAAGGGCTGTCTAAGCGAACTTACAATACCTGTCGAGTCTAATTTCTATTATAAACTCAATGACCTGATCAAAAATAATATATTCAATACAAAGAATCATAGGGATGGAAACCTCACTGTTATTCGGACACTCATTAGTATTAAAAACCAAAGCAAAATAGACTTTGCTTACCTACCCCAGATTGATATACTTAAAAATTACCGAAATTCGAAACCCTATACAGATCTTGATATTGTCTGTATTGCAGATGGAAAACTCGTCATAGGCGAAGCTAAACATACCAGTGACGCGTTCTTTGAAAAGAATTCACGTTGTCTGGATACTCTGGCAGCTATAGCCATGGAAATCTTTCCTGACACCATTGTGCTTTCATGCTATAATAATCCAAACAAAAAACTTGAAAAGGCAGGAATTACCCTTGCAGGTAAATTTTTCGCATTGACATATCAGCCCAATATTGAGCTAAAAGCACTTAGCGGCCCAGATTTATATAATGTCGGGGGCTATATGTACTTTAAAGACTGAAAGTTTCAGATAGATAATTGAACAGACCGGATATATTAAATGATAGTATCGAAACCTATGCGCTTATTTTTGATTGACCTCAATGCTCTTTCCCATAAAGCTGTCAAAATAACCGCTTGCAAACGCGCCTTTTACAACAGCTATTTCCATTATTCCGTCTTTTTTTACAGCACTGGTATAAAACATGGACATCTTGTTGTGTCGGGAAATATTAAAGTGATACATAATTTCATTGATATGGAAAACATAGGTCGTATTTCCGTCATCCTTTAGACGTCGGGGCGCTATCACGGATTTTGTTATCCTTTTATTAGTTTCGGGTTTTATCAGCACAACCTCAAAGGCATCCTCTGCGCCCGCGTTGCGGCCAATAAGCATTTGCCGCAGCTGTTCTGCATATTTTCGGCCAAGGTTAATCTGATCAAAAAAAGGGTTTACAGAAAGATGTGACTTCCAGAGAATGGAAAGGAAAAATAATTTGGTTAGGTGATAATCAAGATTTTTAAACCTTATGTATGGAACTGCTGTCTGATCCCCATCGTAAATTTCTACATCAAGCTTTGTATGGTCCCCAAAGATACTATTGCTGGCATACCTTTCATATGCCCCAATTATCCCATTATCACAGTCGGCGCACAATATGTCCTGATCCTTGAATCCGGTTTGATGAATCTTCCGGTCGTTATAATCATTTAGATTGACACTAACGATTTTGTGTTTGGCATCAAAGAGACCTTTGTAGAGAAAATTTGGAATAATATGCGAATTCTTTAACAGTATCTTATCTTTTAAGCACAGCTGACAAATCATAATTTATAAAAGGTTGTTAGCAAGGCATCCATTAGCCTTTTTTTCATTTATAAAATAAGCGATAATAAACCATAAAAACAACAAGCCTGCAAGTTTTTACAGGCAGGCTTTCATTTGATAATTCGGGTTTTATGGTTTTATCTTTTTATCTTTTTATCTTTTATCCTTTATCTTTTATCCTTTATCTTTTGGCTTTAAAATTATGAAGGTCTTCATGGAGTTCCACGATGGAATTGTCTTCTCCTTTGACATCAAACTCATGCAGCACATCATCAAAGAGCACACCCGACTGCTTTTCAATTTCTTTTAAACTGACCTGCATCGCTATGACTTTTGGGTCAAATCTGGGCCTTGCTTCCTTTTCAAGTCCGGCCTCATTGACCTTATCTTCCTGGCTAAGGATAAAACCATACACTAAGTTGCCTTCGCTTGCGCTTCTAATGGCGAAGATCTTCCAAAATTTTACCGGGTACTGAATATCCATGTATTCAGGATCATCTTCATTTAAGATTGGTCCTGCCAGCACGCAGGCTCTCTGCCCGTAATCCTTGTTTGAATTATCGGGGTCATTTTTTGGAAACTCCAGCTGTTTTTTAATGGCATTCTCCAATATTCCCCAAAGACCTATCCCGTCATAAGGGTGCATATCTCTATTGAAGGCCTCATGCTGGGGTGTACAGTTGGTCCAGTGAAAAGTATCGGCATTGGCATATTCAATTCCCAGGAGATCTTTTTCCTTGTTTTTTAAGTCAGCCCAGCAGTTGTCATCCCTTCTCACTATATGTCCCTTATCTACCAGTGTGGCTGGATCATAGAATTCACTTGCCTGGATTTGATATTTCGCCGGGATACGATTGTCCAGGCGCCAGGCGCCATTGCCCAGCTCTGTCCTGCTTCTTGAATCGCGCAGCGCATCACTATAATCAACATTGGAAGCAGCCCACATCAGCATTCTTCTTTTTTTGTTCATCACAAGGGAAAAATGAATATAGGGAACCTGATAAGGTACCGTTGCGCCAAACTGTTTATAGAGTTCTTTTTCCCTAAGATCGGTAACCCTTGGCACCGGCACCGTAAAACCCGGAATAAATTCCTCCAGATATCCTAGTCTGCTCGTGTAATCTTCATCAAAACGCTCCTTTTTCTCTAAGAGGGATTCCGCATTCTGAAAATTCTTAAACGCATTATCAGGCTGCATTTTAAGCGTGTCGTCCTGATTGATATAAAGGGTCGTTGGGCCATAAAAATTAAAAACCATATTTTTCATATTTTCAGTGTTAATAGTGGTACTCTCAGGACTGTTTTTTTTGCTTTCTTCGGCTTTTTTCAACAGCGGGTCACCCGATTTATTCAAAATCAAATTGATATATTTTCGATCGTTTTCATTAAAAACCCCAGACTTTAAATGATCAATGATTTTACTGATACTTGTCCCTGCATTTGCAATCCAATGGACCTTGTCCTCACCCATGGCGGGATTCCAGATACTTCCATCCGCGCAAAGCCACTGCTTCTCGGCATTTGTACTGGGCACGGCCGTATAGTGTAATGCTGCTACTTCCCAATATTCATTGAAACAGGGAGATCCCGAAGACCCCGTTTCTGTATCTGTAGTATAGAAAACAATACCTTTCTGATCATCAATGGCAGTTACATAATTATCCTCGGTGGTATATTTTTTTATCCCTCCTCCTGGATATTGTATAATATTAATGGCACTCCTAAATTTGATCTTCCCTTTAGCCCCAATGAGGCTCAGCGTGCCTAGTGTACTTAATGTGACATTCCCCTGAATCGATACCTCCTGTACATAAACTAATGTAAAATCCAGGTCTTCGCAAGTATAGAAAAAAACATCAGATTTTAGCCTAAAATTAGTCCCATTGGAAATACTCTGGGTGTATTTATCCTTTTCATAGGAAAAGTTAACCGCGCAGTTAAAAGTTTCCGAAGCGCTCCTGAAGACATGGTTGTTGGTAATGAGTATATTGGGCGCAATCAAAAAGCCTGTTCCAAAACCCTTTGGCTCGTTCTCATCACCTATTTCATAAAGCCTGCCCACTGGTACCCCGCATTTCTTTGCATTTTCATTTGGCCAGATCTCATTGCTCTGGTCCTTTCCAATACGCCTCTCGGTAGCCAGGACAATAATAGCCTTATAGTTTCTTTTGCTTTCACGCTCTGAGTAGAGCTTTTCTCTTTCAACCAGGTAATTGGGTTCAATTGCCCCTGAGTTATCCGAAGCATCCCGGTACAATTCAGCTGCTGCAGAGGCTCTGAGTTTCTGCTGGTTTGATATTCTTTCTGATCTGCTCATAAAACATGGGGTAGTGTTACAAATTTTTATTAAAAAATGCTGATTTCTTTTAGATGCCATCTCCCGTTTGGTATGCCACGGAGAAAACGTGATTCGGGATCTCGATCAAAAATCCATGTCAAATTTAAGGATCTTAAATCAAATCTTTACAGGTATAAGTACTGGTTTTTAAATAGTTACAAGTTAAAAATAAAAAAAAATAAAAAAACAATTTGTTTGATTTTCATTCGAAACGGCATAAAAAGGCAGCCAAGATAGTGCCCGCCGCTTGCCCGGTGCGCATAATGGCCCTGCTTCGCCTGTCCACCCTTCGGGACTTATAGCACCGTGCATCGCTTCCCGGCCACTTTATTCTTGCTTTCTTTTTTTCCGTTTTTTCTTTTGAAAACAATCTTTTCAGGGTCAGGGAAAAAGAGGTTCAAAATAAGTAATCATTTAAAATTTAAAATCATGGAAATCACAGGACGTATTGTAAAGGATGCCACCGTGCATAAAGTATCAAATGACAAACAGGTAGTCAATTTCTCCATTGCCATAAATGACAGCTACAAACCCAAAGGAAGCAGCGAGTACAAAGAGATTGTAACTTATATCGATTGTTCCTATTGGATGGGTACGGGTGTTGCCCAGTGGCTTAAAAAAGGGGTCTTGGTTCAGCTTTTCGGACGTATCGGGCTTAATGTCTACTCGGCCTCTGACGGCAGGGCTTTGGGAAGCCTGACATTTCACACGAGTAACCTTAAGATTTTGGTCTTTGCCAAAAAATCAGAAACTCCCCAAAATACAGCTTCTCCCCACCCACAGCAAAATAAGAAGGACAAACCCGATGACCTCCCTTTTTAATCCTGCACACAACTATTAAATAGCAACGCCAAAAAATCATTAGTTATGAAAGCCTTTAAAAAATCCGCTTACCGAAACTTTCAGGTGAGCAACGAGTTTAACCAAATCATCCTAAGCCATATTACCTCTTATGACGGCACAAAAAAACAACAGCTTAAATCTTTTCTTGAGGATTTATCGCGTGGTGGATGCGTGAGCGGAATGGTTGGAGAATTCATTTACCACACCGACTGCAAAACCTTCTATATCAGTCATCTTGATGATCTGGAAGATATAAGAAAACAGCTCGAAGACTCTTTTGGGGAGCCTATTGAAAACCGCTATGAAAGCCCCCATTACACCTTTGTGTGTTGGCTCTGTTTTGAGCAGTACTGTGATGACATCTACCGAAGCAGTTTTGAGTAAACGCCTTTTGAATCTTAAAATCTTCCCTTATGAAAGCTTCAGACCAATTTAAGATCGTTATCGAAAAGTATCTAAATGAAACAGCCCTTACCGATACCGCCTTTGCTATACACTTTGCAAAGGCTTCCAAGAACCTCGAGAGCTGTATGAGTTACATTTTCTCCGAGGTAAAAAAAACAGGGCTCTGCGCCTTTGACAATCAGGAAATCTTTGACATGGCGCTGAGATATTACGCTGATGATACTATCGGAAAGCCTGCTGAAATACAATGTAAAGTAGTGGTAAATCAGCCCGCAGAGGCTGATTTATTCACACCTGCTTCCGAGCCTTATCCAATTCCCGAGCAGAAAAGTATAGCAAAACAGGAGGCGAAGCCTGTATCGAAAACCTTAACACTTTTTGACCTATGATACCCCGTACCCTCTCAGAGAAACATATAACCGCCCTTAGCGAGTCCCTTGCCCCTGTAACCCCTCAGATGCAAAAGTGGGCAGAGCAGAACCTTTTTCTTAAATGGGGCGTACTCTCGCGTGGAAAATTCCATTGCCTTGACTGCGCGCACTCTTGGAAACCCGACCACGGGAAAGAATCACTAAAATTTACAAAATGCACTTCCTGTCAAGGAAAACTTAAGATGCACGGATGCAATCAGGTGCATTTCAAAGAAATAGAATACTCAGCGGTGGTGACCACCGTTGCGGAATTTCAGGTGGTGCGCATTATTTGCTCGCACAAGAACATGAAAAAAAACACCCTGCCTGACTACTTTCATAAAGAAGTGATGCAACACTGGATAGACCCCAAAGGCGAAGTGCGTACACGCTCGTTAAGCACCAATGTATTTTCTCACCTCTGCGATGCGTGGCAGTACTACTCTGCTCTTGAAATCAGGCCAAAGAGTTTTGAGGGTTCTCCTAAATACAACATCAATCCTTATAAGGTTTTTCCACGCATCAAAGTACTTCCCGTTTTTAAGAGAAACGGCTTTAATAAAGCATTTTACGCAATTGCACCTCAAGTACTGCTTTCATCACTTTTAGTTGACCCCCTAACTGAAACACTGCTGAAATCCTCTCAGGTTTCCCTGCTTCGCTATTATTTGCAGTCCTCGCATCAGCAAATCGCCCGCCATTGGCAGTCGGTTAAAACATGCCTTAAAAATAAGTACATAATATCGGATTTTAGCCTTTGGGAGGATTATATCGAACTGCTGAGATGGTTTAAAAAAGACCTCTGCTCTGCCCATTTTGTCTGTCCTGAGAATCTAAGTCTGGAGCATGACAGGCTCGTGCAGAGAAAACGCGCAATACAGCGAAAAAAACACCTGCAGGAGTTGCTCTCGGAAATACAGAAAGCGCAAAGCTTGTACACCAAGGAGAAAAAACAGTTTTTTGGTCTTTGTTTTAGAGAAGCGGATATTACCATTCAGGTACTTGAGAATGTAGCGGATTTTCTAGAGGAAGGCGACAGCCTAAAACACTGCGTTTTTACTAGTGAATATTACAAAAGGAAAGATTCCCTGCTCTTCTCTGCCCGAATCGATAACAAGCCCGTGGAAACTATAGAAGTATCTCTTTCAAAAATGGAGATAGCCCAATGCCGTGGCATGAAAAATAATAAATCTGTGCATCATAAAATCATTATGGAACTCATGGAGAAAAACCTGTATCAAATTCGCTCCCGAATGAAAAAGCAGAAAAAGGCACAATGCTAAAAATCGGAAAAACCGAAGAAATTTCGGTTTTTCCGATTTCCATCGCCCAGACACTAAAACGTCCTAAGGCTGTCAATCAAGGCGGATCATAGCAGTTAAGGATATTTAATAAAATCTTTTAAAAATTTATTTTTCCAATTAAGATTCTCCATGACATAAGAATCATGGATATCCCGATTGAATTTTGACAATGGCTTCTCATTGAATTCAGACGGATCAAACGGTGTCCTAATTTCTTCTTTATACCACTTTTTATGACTTGCTTTGATGTCGAGTCCTACCATTTTTTCAAAAAACCTAAAATTTGAGGATCTTCCCGCTATTCTCCTATCTACATATTTCAAAACAAGATCTGATTCCTCTTTTAAATTCTCATAAAGCCCCTGGAGTTTAAAAACATTTTTATTGCCTTTTTGATATCCCTCTTTAGAAGTATCACTGGCATTCCCCATGATTTGCATTTCACGGGTGCTTCCTGGAGTCCCTAAAAAATCAAGGCTGATCCTAATTGTTTTCAGGCCAATTCTCTGGGGCACAAACATCATATCAGAGTTAAAGCCGTCAATGTAAGGATTCAAATGAAACTTATCCTTAAAACAAATCTGTCCCTTACAGGTTCGTGAATTACATGATATACCTGAAGGGACCAGATTATACATGCATAATTCCAAAAGCGGATGATCTGTCTGGCTGAAAAAATGATCCAGCTGGTGAACCCTTGCGGTAACTGTTTTAGTTTTTCTTTTCTCGGGTATATACTCCGCATTCTCATAGTTACAGTAAGGACAGGTTTTAACCAGATTGTGTTTTCTGAAAAAACCTTTCGCTGCTTCTGATAGCGCACCAATTCCATAAGAAATGGCTAAACAGATTACTTTAATTTCCTTATCGTTAAGGCTTTGGCTAGCTATTAAATCTTTATTCATTTGTGAAAGCTTATCTGCAGGACACACAAGAAACTCCTTAAGCTTTAATGAGTTACTAGCAGATAGGTCATCCAAAAACGCACGAAGTTTCGGAATATCAATATCTGTAAGTTTGTTTATTCCATTTACATAGGCTAAAACTGTTGCTTGGTAATCTGCTGGCTCGAAATCTTTTTTAATAAATGATTTCGCTGGATCTAGTATCATTAAAGTTTTACGCGTGAAATCTTCATAAGTGCCAGTGGTAACCGAATTTACTGTAATGGCCCTTGGTGACTGTAGATCTGCTAAACAAAGATCCAAACAATCTATAATCTTTTGCAAAGGCGTAACCAACCTTTTAAGATAATCCGTTTCCAGGCCTTTAGGGTCTTTTAGTACAATTTTAATCATTTTTTTCTCTAAAAGTTTTAAGACCTGACCTAAGGTAGGGATCTCCGATCAACTCGATCAAGTTAGCATCTTCTGGCTTTAATGTTTTTTGCTGGATTCTCTCTATCAGCTGCTCTATTTTTTGCGCCGCATATTCCCCTACCAATGTGCCTTTAAGAAAAAACTTATCTTCCAGCAAATCATTAATGTTGGCAGCAAAACTTTCGTCGCGTTTTTCCTTGGGGACTGAGTACCCTTTTTGAGTCCGCTCAAGTGCCAGCACATTGGAGGTAGGTATATCAGAGAGTATAAATGGAGAGTGGGTCAGTATACAAACATTTATCCCCTTTATTCCTGCATCAGGCTTAAGCTTTTCAAAAGCCTGCATTAAATCACTAACCAGTTCGCGCTGCATCTCAGGATGGTAATACAGTTCAATTTCATCCAGTACAATATTCACATTCTGGTAGGCTGTCCTGTCCACTTCGGCCATTCTAGCTAGAATGTTCCGATCACTGTGTTTTTGATGCACAGACTGAATATTGTAGAGATGGTAAAGGATCGAATTGATATTAAAAATACTCTGCTGCTCCCCTGAACTTAATTCACTAAGCCTCAATTTACCATCAAACTCAAAATCAATATTAAAAAAGCCCGGAAGTGCGAATTTGATAATATCTTCAGCTGAAAAAGTTTTTATATCACCAGAAAGCCCCAGATACTCCTTTAATTGCTCAGGGGTCAATTCAATTACGCCTTCACCGCCCGTCTGTCCCCAGATCTTTTGATGACTCTCGCTATTACTTACCTTTAAATAATTCAGTGTCTGGGCAATCTTTCTGGTCAGGTGGCTGTCGTGGTGCAAGATAAAATCTTCAAAACCTACGACTTCACCCCTTAACTCAGGTAATAAAAATTTATAATTTTGATAGGTTTTCTGAATTTTCCGTGTAAGGTAACTTAATGCCAGGTTTCCATAAGGAACATTTTGGTCAACATCCCCTCTTCCCGTTTTTTCAATTAACAGCATTTTTAAGAAGGGACTTATCTCCTCTGATTCAGGCATAAGCTTGGGAGTAAATATATACTTTGTTACTTCATATTTGCCCAGCAGAAAATTGCGGCTTCCCTGCACCAGGTCGTAAACCAGTGTTGAGGCCAATCTCTCGCGTGATAGTTTAACCTCGTCATTAATATTGAAATTACCTTCATTGCGCATCGGGTTTATAACCACTGGGGTAATGTAGGCATCATTTTTATGAAAAAGCTTATTGATCCAGAGTCCAAGGTTTCGTGAATTCAAACTGTGATGCGAATAGTTAAGGCTCACGGTATAAAAAAAACTCTCCAGGTTAAAATTGTCCTCAGGAATTTTACTCCCGACCTTATCAAACTTATAGTGTTCAATTTTCCCTTCACAGCACCTTAGTTCCTTAATTTTCCCATCTGCCTGATAAACAAGGGAAACATTAAATTGCTCATCCAGAAATTCTTCACTTTCCTTTTCTCTGCTTATCTGATAATCTAAATCCGATATTTTAGTTAACAGCTGCCCTAATGCTATCCTATAAACCCCTTTTATTGAATCTGTCCTGGAAAAATTAACATCAAGGCTATGTTCCTGGATAATCCTCAGTATATGAAGATCCATTTGTTTTTCCTGGTCTGCCTTTCTCTGGTCATCAACAAATTCTTCCATTTTCGAAACTGCCTCAGTCAGATTTTTATGGACCTCTGTTAGCTGTTTTTTTCGATATTCCATATTCTGATAGGATTTTTCCAGAAAAGGTTCTCTCTTTTCCCACGAGCGTGTTCCCATTAAATACATCATATAATAAAAAAGCTCAAATAGCGTACTTTTTCCAGTTCCATTCTTCCCGACAACAGCTGAAAAATCAATACCTATACCATTGCCAAGGGTATAGAGGTTCGTAACTTCATTTTTGCGCTGCTCCGCTGACACTTTTAGTATTTTTGCACCTCTTGCATCGAGAATGATTTTATAATTGCTGTAGAATTGAAAAGGATTTCCCATGGTAAGATTTTTTGAAAATTTTTCACTGCAGCCAGCAAGTGGAACAATTGCAATAAGTCGGAAGTTATTCATTATGTTGATCTAATAATTATAAAATTTGTAAGAAGCTAAAAAGCGATCAATATATTACTTTTTTTACAAAGAACTGGAAAAATAAGTACAATTGAGCATTATAAAGCCAAATGTATTAACCATTTTAATAGGGTTTACATTTATCATCAGTCTGTCAATAATCTGGATTATAATCCATGTATAAATACCAAGCTATATTATATTTATCCAATACAGCCACAGCAATATTCCCTTAATTTTGCAGTTAGCAATTCAGTTATTACAACCGTTATAAAAAATTTAAACTGATAGAGAGATTATGAAGAAGTTTGAAATCAAAAGTACACATCCCGATAAATGGATTGTTACACATAATGAATTCCCAAAGTTTACCTGCCAGTTTGATATTATTTGGAAAAAGAAGATTTTATTAAATCAGCTGATTTACTGCAGAAGTAAAGGGATCTAGAAACAATTAACTTACCGGAAAAATTTCTTGACTCAATTGATAAAAACCTCGAGAAAATAAGATGGCAAGGAATTAATAAAATAAAATAATTAGACAGCAAATGCTTAATCTTTTGCATTTTCAAATAGTTCATCTAGCTTCATAAAATAAATTTTATCCTTTTGCTTTAAGTTTTGTCCTTTTTTACCCTTTTTAGGTACGTCAATGAGTTTTATGAATATAAATTTATCATTAAAATATAAGGTCTCTTGCTTTTTATCTGGGAACTTATTTTTCACATCTTGTTTAATTTGTTCAATATTCTGAAAATCATTTGTGGAGACAAAAGAATAGTGAACTCTTTTACAAAAATAGATTCCAACAATAATATACAATATGAATAATAAAGAATTGCAAAATTTAAAAAATTCTCTATGCTTTTCTTTAGCAAAATTGTAACACTTATTTAAGCTCCTATTGAGAAAAACAATAAAAATAAATGTAATTCCAACGTCAGCTCTGATATCATTGAATTTATAAATGGCGAACATAAATTTAAAATAGTAATATAATGCTAAAGCATACATAATTACAAACGTCAATAGCCAAATTTTTAAATGTAATTTTCTATATTTTTCATACTCTTCTGCAGATAGAACTTCTGGTTCTTTATGTTCTTTGATAAACAAAAATGTATTGGCAAAATATCCTATCATGCTAGTAAAAAGCCCCAACAACAAAAAAAGAAGAATCAGCAAACCGTCAGGAACAATTTGCGATAAAGAAAAAAATCTAATATAAGTTAGAGAAATACTAGACAATTCAATTAATTGCCATAAACCACCTAAAAAGGCAGGAACTACGATTAGAATGCTTAAATACTTTTGAAGAAATTTTACTGTCGAGCTTAAAGTAATACCTGTTTGAATCATTATTCATTTTTTTTAATCTTATTCACCTAAAAGTTCACGAAACTTAACTTCAAGTTCTTTCTTTAACGGATAAATTATCTCAGGTATTTTTTTGTAAACCAAATATGCTTCGTGTAAGACTTTTGCATCACTTTTTGGATACTGTAATTTTAAATCATAGGTGTCAAATATCTTAGCTGAACTCGTAACATAGTTTCGTATTAATTTTTCCATATCCTCAGAAAGATATATAGCATTGTGGTTGAAGTATCTTATAAATTTATTATGTGCTTCTTTATAGCGTAAACTAAATTCCTTTTCACTTTCATCAAAAGTTTTACCATCAGGTATAATTTTAGTAGGTGAAGTATATCCTTCAAGCAGCACTAAATTTTCATTTAGAAGTTGATAAGTTTTCGCAAGAACTTTAAGTCGAATTTCGTGGAGCTTTGTAAACTTAAAATTTTCTTTAGATTTTAAATGATTAAGCTCAGTTTGGAACCCTGATATTTCAATTGAATTCTCTTTTTTTATCCTTTCAATTTCCTTTGAATTTTCGTTTTTAAACTCTTCAATCTTCTTATCAAACGAATTTTTCAAGCTACCTTTAACTCGCTCAGTTAAGTATAGAGTAAATAGAGCTGGTAAACTTAGAAATCCAAGTATCTGTAAAATATAATCTGAGTAATTCATAAGATTTTATATTAAATTAATTTCCGAGTAACTCACGAAATTTAACTTCAATTTGTTTTTTTATTGGAACTAGCTTCGCGTTTACTTCTTTAATAGAATATAAATTATCAATAGCTGATTCATTTTTACCATAAGTCGCAAAAATTAAAAGTGCTTCTTTAAAAAAATCCTGCAAATCTCTTTCAATCCCTTCATCAAAGTAGATGCAATTTTGTTTAAAATAAATTGTGAATTCGTCAAAAGTTTTTACAAAATTATCCTTTAATGCGTTTACCGTTTCTTGCCCATACCCCAGAGGACTTACATATATTTTTAGCACTTCGGACGTTTCAGTGATATAATAATATGTTCTTTCTAAAACTTCAAGTCGTTTTTCATGGAGCTTAGTAAATTTAAAATTCTCTTTAGATTTAAGATGATTAAGTTCGGTTTGAAATTGAGATATTTCCTTTGCACTTTTTCTTTTTAACCTTTCAGCGACAATTAAAGAAATTAGTGCAGGTACTCCAACATTTGCAAGTATCTGTAAATATATATTATATTCTTCCATTTAAATTAACTTTATGTAAATATAAGTACTTAATTTAATTCAAAACCATATGATAAACTAGTTCGAAATAATTATATTTATAATTCATTTTAAACCTAAATTTTATGTCATCACATTTTCAATTTACAGTACCTGAAGCTAAAGAAGATTCAAATATTCAGATTAAACGAATTGCACAATCACACGCAAAGGAAATTGAAGTAATATCTACAAAAGATGGCACCGTTTATATGTTAGAGTTTGATACGGATTTTCAAAAAAAGACATTTGAAGCTGATTTAAATAAAAAATTTCCTTTATTGTTTTATTAAATAAACCTTACACGCTGTAATAAGGTTTTTTGTATTTTATTAGATAATGATTCTGCTGCAGTCTTTAGTTACTTTAATGTACATTCTTATTTTATAAACACCTCTATACATTTAGGCATGTTTCCTTTGACAGCATATTATAGGGTTTTGAATAAATGTACAAACACTAGAAGGCAGTCAGGGATTCGAACACTTCGCTTCTCTTATAGTACCGCCTGTTTCCAAGTCCGTAGCTTTTTAGTTTTCCTTTATCAGTCCATTTCCATAAACTTGTCAGGCTGATCCTCAGTAGCTCTGCCGTTTCCTGACGGGTCAACAACAGTTCAGGATCTTCCGGTACTTTTGGATTTGTCCTTCCGGACAGTTCGTTTCGGACCGCTTCCTGAAGCAATTCCTTAAATTCTTCCACACTCAGACAGTGCAGCAATATTGTTTTTTCCATAACCTTCTGATTTAAATGATCAGTACTGAAAATACAAATTCCGGCATTCTTTTCAAAATGCACCTCTTTCTTTATCGCTTAATTCCATCACAAAGTTCGGGCACAGCCAGCGGTTCGCTTTCAAAAAATTCCCCCATAAATGCAGGATCGCATCCTGCTTTATTGCGTTGCTTTTTGCGCTCGCTTCTCTCTGCCCGGCATAAGTGCTTTATTAATCCTTAAATATTGGAAATCATGGAAAATTTAAATCAAAACAGCAACTGGCAGATGGTATCTGAAATTGAACTGATCTACAAAACCAAAGTTAAAACTTCAGACAGACCACAGATTACATCCTCACGCGATGCCTATAAGATCGCAGTGGCATCCTGGGATCCCGATAAAATTGAATTTTTCGAACAGTTCAAAATCATACTGATGAATCAGGCCTATAAGGTTCTGGGAATTTACGAAGTTTCTTCCGGAGGCATTACTGGTACACTGGTAGATCTAAGGCTGATTTTCTCGGCTGCCTTAAACGCCAATGCCACCTGTCTGATGATGGTACATAACCATCCTTCAGGGCAGGTCAAAGCATCAGAAGCCGATAAACAAATGACCCGAAAAGTACGCGAAGCGGGAAAATTACTTGATATTACTCTTATAGATTCACTTATTATTACTCCTGAAATTTATTACTCCTTTGCAGATGATGGCGCCCTATAGCGTCATTATTTTCATTTTTCTTTAATCAAAAATTCTCAGGATACGCCTTTTTATTTCTTAAAAACTCCTGTATTTATTATTACTGTTAACTCTAAAATCAAACTGAGTTTCATACCTACAAGTCGTAAAAAAAATAAGATCTTTACTTTTTAAAATAGAAAGATAGCAAGCTTTTGATATATATTGCGAATTTCGTTTCCAGAAATTAACTTTTCATTTTTTAAGTGCACTAAATACATTTGAGGTACAATTAAGATACAATTTAAAGTTTTTACTTTAGCTATCATATAACTATCGATTTGTGTAAGTTGTACTTGCACAATCTGATGCCTATTATTACTAAGAAGAGAGACAAACTTAATTGTCGTGACACTGTCACGACAAATTCCTTATCTGTAGATAGGTCTATAAATGTATAATTCTTAAAAGATTATTTTCTTCGACGTTTCTTCCGATATCTATTTTCTAATTGTGCCGACAGTGTTGGCAGAATTTATTTTTCGTATTCGGCAATAATAAAAGAGAGTTTTTTTTACGACGTAAACAAAATTAATTTACCATAATAACTATGCATCGGTAAAAGCAAAAAATCAGTGACTAGTTAATATTAAGAATTTCTACAACACTTCCAAAAGACATTCTGCTCTTGCATACTGATAATAGAAATATTTAAAAATTAGTTATTTAATAAAAAACATACTGAGTTTATATAGTAACAACCCATTTCATTTTATCTGTTTTTGTTACTTTTTTGTATGTTTGCAAACTACAACTAACTTCCTTACTAAAAAAAATACTTCAAAACCAATCCATTATTCCTGATATAAAGGCAGTAATTGCGAGTTCAAGGGAGAACGCAATTAAAGCTGTTGATAATGAATGAACCAAAATGAATTGGACAATTGGAAAACGTATTTTCGAGGAAGAGCAACAAGGAAAAGAACGAGCCGATTACGGAACTTATTTAATTAAGTATCTCGCAGAACAATTACAGCCCGAGTACGGTAGTGGATTTTCGGTCAGACAATTGGAGCGATATCGTCAGTTTTACAGGACTTTTCCAATTGCGTCCGCACTGCGGACGCAATTGAGCTGGACACAGTATAAGCTCTTATTATCAATTGATAAGCAAGAAAAAAGAGAGTTCTATATTGCTGAAAGTAAAAAAAACAATTGGACATCACGTCAATTAGAACGTCAAATAAACAGCAGTTTATATGAACGCCTCTTAATCAGCAGTGATAAAGAAAGTGTCTTGGCAGTTGCTAAAAATAAAAAGTTGCCTTCATTATGTCTTTTCGGAACAAGAGACTGCTATGCTTTCAGCAATCCTCTTGAGTGATATTCCCGTAAAAGTAAGCATCGAAATTATGAACACCTTTGTAGAAATGTGCAGGATGCTTCTCTGTTTCATCGTTTGTTAAATATATGATATGGTGTTGGCCTTACTTGTAGTCGCTAATGTTTTGGGACTTTGAAATAGTGAGTTTTGAAGGAGAATAAACAGAGTACTACTAGTAATTTCTTTTCCTATTCAAATCAATAAAAGCATTTTCTTTTGAAGGGTCAAGATAGCGATCAAAAATTAATTTGTAAAAGAGGTAAATACCGAAAAAACTCCATATAGTTATAGCAATTTTAGAAATATCACTTTCTTTGAATTTGGTCCAATCAATTTTTGACATAACAAATTCATTTTCACTGATGTAAATATAAATGAGCCATAAAGAAAATAAAGCATAGCATAGAAAACCCATCAAAGCTTTCAACTTCCATCTTTCCACGGCTTTTAACTCCTCATTTGCTAAGCCTTTAGATGAACTGGCTTTTGATTCTTCCTTATCATTTATATTTTGGGTTTCTACGCGGTTTTTTCCACCAATGATGCCCGCATTAACTGGTCCATTGAAATTGTAAGTGACTGATTGATTATTTTGTTTATCCTGATCCATTTCTACTTTTTTATCAATTAAATAGCAATATTCTATTGTTTTTGTTTTTTTAATCTGAAACTCTTCATTAATAAAATTTATCTCTGATAAGCCTTCATTTTTTTTTAATTCTTTCCATTCAATAAAAAACTCTCCATCAATACTGACCTCTACATTAAAAAAATCTGATGCCCAATTATATTTATTATCCCAATTTCTGCGCTCAAAGTCCTCTAAATACCCTGGGTATTCTTGAATTCGATCTGAAAAATGTGGTGAAAAATCTTCATCATTTTCATCTAATATATCAAGCCATCTTTTTTGTCTATGATTTTCAAGATTCCTTTTTGGCATTGATATAGCTTCTGGCAAATCCAAAATAAAATCAACTATTTCTTTTTGTAAAGATTTGTTATCTCCTTTTTTTGATGTGTATAATTCGATGATCTGTTTTTGGGCAATATATTTTATTAATAAATTTTGATTATCCTTTAAAATTACAATTCCATTATGCCAAAACAAATATTCATCTTTATCTAAGTCAGCGTACTCACCATATCTAGTAAATATTTTCAGCATAGCTAAACTCATTAAATATTGGTCAGCCTTAATTTTAATATTTGTTCCTGAAAAACCCAGTTTTTCATGAATTTCCTGAATCTTAGATTGAGGTAACAAATATTGGGGTATAAAATACACGTCTTTCTCATTATTCAACTGGAAAACTAAATTAAAACGTTTCAATAGAGCTATAACTTCCTCACAAGTCAAGCCTAAAGAGTTTCCGACTAAAGAATCTTCAATTTCATTTTTTGTTATTTTAATTTTCTTTTCAGGACTCAATACTTTCGTGTACAAAAGTTCTAAAAGAACTTGAGGCTTATGAAATATTTTATTAGGAATGATGTCCGAAAAATATAAAAGCATTCCCATATTATGAAAGACCTTCGCGGCAGGAACAACATTTTTATCATGTGGACGATTATTTATTTCATTAATAGTTGCATAATCTTTATCAAGGCTGTTTATCCTATTCCAAAACACCTCATAAAACTTAGGGTATTGAAATTTGTTTATAATTTCTTCCGATACAGTTAAGAATTTTTCTTTGAAACCATTCAAGTTTTTCAATTCGGTCAAACTAATATGGCTTTCATAAATTATTAGATTATTAAATTTTTCATAACTAGTGGTGGAAACTTTATTTTCGGAATATTTTGGATTATTTAGATCTATTTTGTTTTCTGCCAAAATAGCTATTTCTTTGTTCTTGCCATTCAACTGCGTTATTATTCTCAGCCAATAATCAATTTGAAAACATGTTTCTTGAATGCTTCCTCGAGAAATATCTTTACCCCAAAGTACTAGATTGATTGCATTGGTGCTGAAAAATAATTGATGGGTTGCATGAAAATAATCTTGTCCCCCAAAATCCCAAAAGTGAAAATTAATATCATTCAATTTAATTTGCTTGTACCTGACACCATGTGTTGATTCATGCATCACTGGGGCTTTGTTGGTTTCAAAATATTCCAATAAATTAGATTTACCAATATTTGGGTTTCCTAGCAAAAGAACTTTTACGTTTTTAAAAGCAACTTTGTTTTTAGAATCTTCTGAAAACTGCTTTATTGAAGCCCAACCTGCTTCTAATACTTCCTTTGGGAAATCTATATCAATCTTTTGATTTCCTGCTAATTTTACATGTTTCAAACTCTTGAATTTTAGTAAAAGAGTTATGTCTGAAATATCATTATTAACTATGCCTAGCGTTTCTAACTGATGCAAATCTTTTAAAAAATCTATATTGGTAATATTGTTATCTGATATATTTAAATTAATAAGTTTATTACAATTCATTACAAATGAAACATTTGAAATATTATTATACTCTAATTGTAAGGTTTGTAATACGGTTAGATCCTTTAAAAAATTAATATTTGTAATATTAGTATGAGATAAATCCAGACATTCCAGATTATTAAACTTCATTTTAAAAGGAACATCTGAAATTTTATTGCCTCCTAATAATAATACACGCAGATGGCTCAAGTGTTCTAAAGGAGAAATATCAGATATTAAATTTTTGCCTAAGTTTAAAGTACTCAATTGGGTTAAATTTTTTAATGTTGATATATCCTCAATCAAGTTTTTTCTTAAGTTCAGATATTTTAATTTTTTTAGATTACTAAGAATCGAAATATCGATGATTTGATTGTACTGTAACTCTAAAAAAGACAGCTGGATTAAATCTTTTAAGAAACTAATATTCCTTATCTCATTATCTGTCAGAATTAAAGTTGTTAAATAAGTCAAATTGCTTAAAAAAGAATAATCAGATATCTTTGTGTTTAGTAAATCATCTTTTTCAAAATAATTTGGCTTGATGTTTAATGCTACTATATCATTATTTTGATTTAGACAAAAGCTATTTGTTGGTATATTAGGACATAGGTCAATCGGTGCGATATTAAGTTCAAAGCCAATTTCGTTCTCAATCTTTAATATAGTCTCAGGTTTCATGCGGAATTTTATTTCGCCAAATATACAATTTCCAATAGTGACTTTTAAAATTGCGGTAAATACTATGCAAAATAATGAATTGAATCTCTATCTTTATTACTTATTTATAGTTCCTTAACAATAGTAACTTTTTTGTCTTGAAAAAAGTTTACAAGAAACCATGTAAAAATCATTTTTTTTTGTACAAAAAATTTTCTTCTTAAAGAAAAAGATAATAAAGCATCAACAATAATTTCTGAATAATATTTAATTTAAATTACACCTAATATCTAAAACCAGTAAAAATACTTGCACAGAAATAAACCTTTTATAATAAATTTACATAATATTAAATAAAATATTTTAAAGATAAGTATGTAAAATAACTTAAAACCAGAATAAAATATACATATTAAAATCAGTACGATATAATCGATATTTTTTGATGAGCGCAGTTATATTCCTAAAAGAAATTTAGTAATAAACCATATATAGTTTTCTTAAATATATGCCAACAATATCGGGATCTGCAAAGATTTTTAATATCTTTAAGTAATAATCAATACATTTGCAAAACTTAAATAAACTTCAATTAAAGAAGCTATGACTCCATCAAATTTCATAAAAGATATTGCACGATATGGTCTTGAAAATGATCAAGAGAGACTGCTTTCTGTTTTAAACGAACTAATTGAACATTCAAAAAAAACAAAAAAAGTAAACTTTGCAATTCAGCTTCAGTCAATATTGAAAGAAAACATTCGATTGCAAAAAACAGCAACATTAAATAAAGTTGGCTCTGATGCCTATTATAACAGAATTGAGGACCGAGAATATAACGAGTTAATATTAGAGAAGATAACATCAGATTACAGAATGTCTAATATTGTGGCTGCTGACTCTATAATGAATGACCTTAATTTCTTTATAGAAGAGCACAGACATTCTGAAATACTTAAAAAGTTTGATTTGCCGATTGCCAATAAGATATTGCTCCATGGCCCGTCTGGGTGCGGAAAGACTTTAGCATCTTATGTGATAGCAGGTGAATTGGAAAAAATGATGGTCGTTGTAAATCTTGGTGCCATCGTTTCATCTAAATTAGGTGAAACCAGCAAAAATCTTTCTAAAATTTTTAGAAATGCGGCAGCTGAAGACTGTATAATATTCATTGATGAATTTGACAGCCTAGGCAAAGTAAGGGACTACAGCCAGGATCACGGTGAAATGAAAAGAGTTGTTAATACTATATTACAGCTTTTCGACTACCTTCCCCAAAGCAGTATTGTCATAGCTGCAACGAATCAGAAAGAAATGCTGGATGAAGCATTGTTGCGCAGATTTGATTTTTCAATTGGTTTTGATCTTCCAAATGAAAAGCAGATAAAAGACCTTGTAAAACTTACCTTAGCTAACGGTCAGTTTTCTTTTGATAAAATTAACGCTGCCAATAAGATTATTAAAGAATCACAAGGGCTTTCGTTTTACAGTATCCAGAAAACACTAATTACTGCTATTAAAAGAAGCCTGTTTGCACAGGCCTCTGAAAAGAAGATTGTCAGCAATAAGATTAATACTTATATCTGGAAGCAATTGGTGGAGAGTGAAAAAATATCACTGCAGAAATAATTATTATAACGAAGCTTCCAAATCCGCATCGTTTACAGCTTCTATAGCTAGATAATTATTGATTTTCATCATTTCGGAATATAAATCAACTCCCGCCCTATTTTGATTAGAGACAATTTCTGTAATTTTTATTGCAATTGAAAAGGCATGTGGAGTCTTTGATAATTCTTCGCTGTACTCATTCTTCGCCAGACATCTAACTGCAAGCGCCACTGATCCGTCACTGTTAATTATGTCATTTGGCTGAAATCTATAGGATTTGCTTTGAGAATTTGAAAACAGCTTATTGTCGATTCCAAAATGATCCTCGCTCCAGCTAAAACCGTTTTTGATACCATAAGAATCCTGTTTCTTTGCAACGTCTTTTATTTCAACATCTTTAACAATATTAAATGCAATATGTAATGGCAGATAATCTAAATGATTGTCTTTTACGGGAAGAAAACTAAAGGAAAGTGCAACGTCAAAATCCAGCTTATTCTGATTCGTTAGTAGATACTTTGGTAGAAAAATCGGTATTTTAATAATCTCATTTATTTTAATTGAATCCTCAATTAAGTATTGAATGCAACTATCACTGGTCAGCAATAAATCTTTTTTATCGGGTCTTCCAAATCCGACAAGGCTCTTTAGCAGCTGCGATGGATGATCTTTAAAGTGATTCAGTTTTGTTTTCTCATAGTAGGATGAAGCATTGATTAATAGAGCCTTTATGGACTGTGCTTTTATATCAGGGTATAAATTTAATATTTCTGCCGCATAGGATGCCAGCAATGGCGTAGCTAAACTTGTCCCACATGTTCTTCCATAGTATTTTTCAGTCTCTGATATTGGAGATCGGAGAATTTGAATGCCGCTTTCATAATTAAAAAGATCACCTCCTTCCATAACAAAGTCTGGCTTGTTCAAATTATTATTTTTTTGTTTTATTTCAGTTCCATTTACAGACTGGCTGTAATCAAAATGAAATTTACGGGTATAGTGCGCAGGATAAAAGTTTACAGGAGTAACATCAGACAAATCAACATCGCTAAAATTTCCCGCAAGGGCGCCAACTGAAATATTGTTTAAGGATTCGGACGGAACGCATATATTTGTATCCTCGCATGTGTGACAATCTGAATCGCTGTCTAAGCGATAAAAAAAGAATGGATATTCATGATCTGGATGGTCGGTATCTTCTTTAAGTTCTTTTAAGCTTTCACTGTCAAAATTTCCTACGGCTAGAAAAATGATCAAATCTTCCTGATGGGCCAGGCGGTCAAGTTCATAAGCAAACTGACTGTAAGACGAATTATATTTCTTTGCATTTGGAATTACAAGTGACATATTAAATATCTTAATCCCGTAATTTCTTTTAGCATCTCGAATATCCTCAATAAGCTGTGGAATATTTAAATCATCATTACTAAAATGCAGCGCCTTAATATTATAAAGTTTCGCTTTGGCTTCATACACTATTTTTTCATTAGTGTAAAACTCTTCTCCGAATGCAACTAGTCCCGAAACAAGCGTGCCATGTCCTACTTCATCCCAAAAAGCAGGATATTCAGTATGATTGCAATGTTCGGTTAATATCACATCTTTTAGAGGAGCAATTTTTGAAATACCTGTATCAATTATGCCAACCGTTGTAATGTACTCCGGTACATCCACTGTAAATCCAAATTCTCTTACAGGGCCCGCCATTCCTGGTCTGATCTTCTCTGTTCTCGAACTTGTTATAGACCTTACAATGTCAAAATTATCAGCAATAGTTTGAATCAGGTTTCGATCCGCATCCCGGATTTCAATAATATCAGGATAAGACTCATTATAATTAAAATTAACACCGCTCTCAAGTAAAACATCAAATAAAAATCTTTTTTGCGAACTATAAAGTTTTTCTAAAAACGTAGAAATAAATGAAATCAATATTCCATTGCCTTTATAAGTGAATATCCTTTTTCTGCTATCAAAGAATTCAAATCGATAAATTAATGCAATGAGGTTGTACTCTGCATTTTTGTAATTTGTATTTACCGAACTATCAATAACCTGATCAATGTGACCAGTGAAATTTTTGAACGCTTCCTTATTGTCGATTTGAAAAATTACAGTTTTATTAAAATCCAGATATTCGATCGGTGATAAACCGTATTTTACAGAGAAGTCCCTATTGAGTTTGGCATCAAAAATTTTGAAGAACTGAATTTTTATCAAATCCAGAGAGAAAGGCAACTCTATTGTCCTGTTAAGATTTCTTCTCTTTCTAACCCCATAAAAATTTAGTTTATTAGTCCTTAATCGCTTTTTTTGATGCTCTTTTATGTATTTAGGCAAGGCATCTTCTTCTGCCTGTTCATCAGTTCTTTTTTTACCACCTGCTACATTACGCTGTCTGTCAAATCCGATCTTTTGTGATTTTTCATTTTTTAAGAAAACTATTTTATTTTTCATAAATCAAATTTTATTTAAAATCAATATTTTAAAATACTTCATTTAGTATGCTCACATACTGTTTTATATTTTTTACCTTTTTTACATGAACTTCTTTAATCCTTAATAAAAAAGATTTTATAATTATTTTTTCGAATGTATACTAAATACATTAATGATAAAAAAGGTTTTCCGTAAAACCTTCAAATAAAGAAGAATCAATCAGTAAATCACAAACATCGCATTTCTAACGAATACTACAATAGGTAAAAACACCTGATTTAGAAATTATAAGATTATTTTTCCAAAATTTTTAAATTGAAAAATTAAATGTCCTGCCAATGTAATCTTGACAGGTTGAAGTTCATACCTAAAAGTGGACGCAGAACACAAGATCTTTGGTTTTTAAAACAAAAAAAAATGAGAAACATAATACTGTTTTAAATTTTTTTGCTAATTACAACTCCAGAAATTAACTGTACAGTATTGAGTAGAATAAAATGTATTTGAGGTACAAGTAAGATACAATTTAAAGAAGTACTATTAGAAACATAATCAAAACAATTTTATAACACAGGCCTAAAATTTTAGTATTTAAAAGTTTTGTGGCATAATCATGGCGCAATGTAATTTATAAAACTAAAATTCCAGCAAAACAAAGGTTTGACAAGCTTAGGTTCGAAACTTTTAGGGCGTCCAAACTTAATTTTTAAAGTTATTCGATTGGCCTATAATTATAAGCGATTAATGAAAGCTTATATAAACTTTCAATTATTTCTTCTCCTTCTAAATCTGAAACATCTACAAATCCTTCGCACTTTCTTAATTCATCTAGGGTTAATTTACAATTGTTCTCACTAATTCCAACTTTAGGGTAAACTGATTTTTGCAATTTTGACTTGTCTTTTTTCTCATTAGATTTCATATCTTATCTAAATTAAATTCTTATATCATTTACCGTTTGTTTAGAACGGTAAATAATCACAACTAACCGCCTAAAAAAAACACTGACATACAAATGGTTATAAACAAAATTACAATTTTTATTTACACACGAGCATCTTAAACTCTATGATTTTATAGTCTGAATCAAAAAGAAATGTCCAAGATTAATGTTTCGGGTTCTGTCGCATCTGTCGGAATCAAATATAAGTATTTAAGTAATTTAAAACTTGAAGTTTCGTGGCAGAATCGTGGCACACCAATATTGTAAAAATAGAAAACGAGTTATAATAGTGGATCGAACAGTTAAGTTCGAATCTGCAGATCTCCGCTTAATTCAATCAGCTAAAAAATACCAAACTAAAGCAAATACAAATATTTGCTTTATTAATTAAAAAGGAAGTTAGTAAATAATCAACAAAAAAGAGCAGATGAAATATCTGCTCTTCAAAAATATTTCTTTAAATATTCCTATTTATATTTTTTGCACAGGCCTATAAGATTGTGATAATTGGAATTTCTATTTTAATTATGCAAAAAAAGTTTGTCGCAGATATTAAAGAAAGTTAATTAGCTGCTTTAAACCTTATCTTAATGGAACTTTCATCAGTAAACGGGTTTAAAAATATCAGGTCAGTATCTGCCAAAAATATTAAAGCGTCCAAAACCTTTGCTTGCTTTTCTCTTTCCAAAGATAAATCCTCACTATAACTATTCGCTAAATCAAAATGAGAGCTTACAATTTTAGTCAATTCTTCCAAAGTGAAGCTTTTGTTATAATTTTGGGCAAGAGTGCAAAATATCTTATTGTTCAATTTTAATGATATATCTGGCATGTAGCAGTTTTAACTAAAATTACAAAAAATATCAAGATTAAGAAAATAGATTATAAACTGCGTTCCTAATTATTATAGACATTATCTGTTTTTGCAATTAGAAAATTATTTTCTAATTGCATTTTGCTGAGCATGAATCATTTTTATTTGGTCTTTTACTCTTCCGCTTATAGCATCAATTGAGAAACTGGCAGGATCCTGACTTGGGGGATAGCTAACAAATGATTCCAAAAATGCTGCTCCTCTCTGAATACCTTCGGCTACAATATACATTTTTGTTGCCCACCACTTTTCATATACGAAAGAAGTAATATCGGCTCTTTCATAAGGATCCTGACGCAGATTGAATAATTTTGGAACACGGAGCGGAGTAAATGGATTAGCCCAAATACCAAATCCTCCCTGAGTTCTTTGTTCCTGAAAAACAATCTTCCAATCGTTCATTCTCATCGATACAAGTTCTGCATCGTCGTTAAAATAATAGAATTCAGTCCTTGCCGATTTTGGCTGTTTTCCGGTAAGATAAGGCAGTTGGTTGAAACCATCCAAATGGACTTTAAAATTCGTACCCTGTGATTTATAACTGGTTAAAAGTTTTTCCTTTATGGTAGGTTCGCCTGCTGCAGCAAGTACTGTCGGAAACCAATCCAATCCGGATATTATCTCATTAGAAACTTTCCCGGCTGGGATATTGCCAGGCCAGCGTATAAAAGCAGGAACTCGAAAAGCACCCTCCCAATTAGAGTCTTTTTCGCTTCTGAATGGTGACATTGCAGCATCTGGCCAGCTAAACATATTTGGTCCATTATCTGTTGTATAAATAACAATTGTATTTTCTGTAATACCTAAATCATCTAATGCTTTTAACATTAACCCAATATCTGTGTCATGCTCAAGCATACCATCCGCGTACTCATTGTCTGGCATGCCGCTTTTTCCACGCAAAGATTCACGAACATGAGTAAAAGCATGCATACGCGTTGCATTCATCCAGCAAAAAAAAGGTTTTCCATCAGCATTTTGTCTTTTGATGAAATCAATCGCGGCTGCAAAGGTTTCATCATCGATTGTTTCCATTCGCTTTTTGGTCAAAGGACCGGAATCCTGAATGGTTTGTTTACCTACCTTTCCAAAACGTGGGTCAACGGTCGGATCATCTTTATCTGTAGCTTTACATTTCAAAACTCCTCTTACCATATATGATTTTACAAATGCTGAGTCCTGATAGGGATAACTCGGATCTTCAGGTTCTTCTTCGGCATTTAAATGATAAAGGTTTCCGAAGAACTCATCAAAACCATGTACAGTTGGCAGGTATTTATTCAAATCTCCCAAATGGTTTTTTCCAAATTGCCCTGTAGCATATCCCAAAGGCTTGAGGGCTTGAGCTATGGTAATATCACGAGCCTGCAGACCTATGTTAACACCTGGCATACCTACTTTAGAAAGTCCGGTACGATAGCAGCTCTGTCCCGTAATAAGTGTCGAACGACCGGCTGTACAGCTGTTCTCTGCATAATAATCCGTAAACATGGTTCCTTCTTTAGCCAGACGATCTATATTTGGGGTTTGATAACCTACTAATCCATGGGTATAGGCGCTAATATTCGATTGTCCGATATCATCACCAAAAATTATCAAAATATTCGGTTTTTTGGTTGTTTGTGCTTTGGCATTCTGAAAAGGAATAAATGCTGTAGTAACCATTATAATTAATAGAACAGTACTTTTGGCAAATTTATTTAATGGTTGTTGCAGAATAGTTCTCATAATTTAAGCTTTTATAGTTATTTTTTTAAATATTAATTGCAGTTTATTATTACATAGAAAGCGATCTAAATTACGATTAACTATTGTCAAAAATTTCAGAAATTTGTTGCAAATTATAATTTGAAACCGATTTAATTTCAATTAAATAATGCTACAAAAGAATTAAAATGTCATTACCTATCTTTTAATAATCATCATTTTAATTCTTGTGGCAGAATCGTGGTACAGTGTTATTTCGAAAAATTAAAAACCAGCAAAACGATTGCTTAAGAAGTTTAGATTCGAATCTGCAGCTGGCCATATATCTCCGCTAACTTAATTAAGCAATACAGACTAAAAAAAGATAGAATAATATTATTATAAATAATTTTAATAAATTTGCCTCAACCACTGGGTTAATGTGTTCTTAAAAAAGATGTTATTACAATTTAATAACTCCACATTCTAATTTGAAAATTAAGGTTTGTTTGTTGATTTTTTGCAATGTTTTGTTCAGATTTTGTACCTCCATTGTACCTCGAGATCTGTCAATCCCAGTAAATACTGGTTGCTAACTTCTGCATCGGAAAATAGCAGGACAAAATAACGCAAAACAGCAACAAGCTAACTAGTTAAAATATTGATTACCTATATTTTAACTAGTTTTTTATTTGCTTTTTCTTTTGGATATTATGTGATGTTTAGAATAAATTTGTACCTTATTTGTACCTTGGAAACGCGAGTAAAAAAAATTTTTTTTTGGCCAAATCATGGCACACGTAGACATACATAGTCACAGTGGGACACTTAAAATCACATTTCTTTGAACACGGTTTGTAAAAAGACTCCTGGCTTCTTTAATGGTTAAAAAATTACGCTGAGACTCTTTTTCTTTAATCAAGTCATATATACGGCCGCATTTGATCCAATCCAGTTTTTATAGATGTATAGTTTGTTTGTACATCTTATGAATTTCGTAATTTTGTAAACATTATTTTCTTTAAATTTGAAAGTAATAAATTAAGCAGGAATACTTAAAACACTGCAATGAAACACATTATAATTATGTATTTTTACCTAAAAGCCTTTCCCAAATCTTCAAAAAACAGGTGGTTTGGAATTTGTATCGTTGGGTCACTCTACGGGACATAAAAACAGTATATACTACAAGAAAAAGACTTAGAAAATTGTAAAAAAGGATACAAAAAAGTCCATTTTTAAAATGGACTTTGAGTGTGAAAAAAGTATATTGCTAATTTCACTTCCAGAAATTAGCTTTGTACTATTAAGTAGTCTAAAATGCTCATGAGGACACAGAAGATACAAATTTATACATCATTATTAAAGGTTCAAATTGCAGAGCGTCCAAACTTAACATTAAAGTTATTCGATTGGTCTATAATTATAAGCGATTAATTCCTTGATCGCTATTTCATAAATGCAAATCATTATTCCTTAAAAAAAAGTGTTACTATCCTCTTTACATTTGATAAAAGTATACATTACAAAGAACAAAGTACAAACTCGGACAAGCGCGACCAAACCGGAAAAACTGTACAGGGCACTCCCTTAAAAAAAAGACAGCAATAATTTAATTTAAAATAAAAAATCATACGCTCCACAAAATCACCTTAGAGACGGCTGTAATTCTCAAAACCCAAGCACAGAACCAAAAAGCACAGGTTCGGGCAGCAACACTTATGACTCGGAGAACCTTGACCAGAAATCAGGCAGCGCATCCAAGCAATTGCACATCAAAATAAACAGGCTGTATTCAATTTGCTTCAATGATATTTACAAAGGATCACACTGGAATTTTAAAAGAACCTTTTTTTACAAAATATAACGAGCGGGCCTCAAAGTGAAATCCGCTCGCCAAACAATTAAGGATGTTATTTTAACTATTATTTTACTCTGCTTGAAAATTCATCAATTGGCAAGCGGACCTTTGACATGGAAGCCAGATAATCGTTTGCCGCATCGCGATAGCCCAAGGAAATGATGACCGAAGCGTGAAGATCTTTTTCTGACAAACCCAATACATCATTAAACAATTCCGGATCAAAACCTTCCATAGGAGTAGCATCTACTTTAAGTTCAGCAGCTGCAATTAAGGCAGTTCCCAGACCGATATAGGCCTGCTTGCCCGACCAAATCGCGTTTTGTTCAGGATTTTGTGCAGAAAAATGAGAGATCAGAGCATCCTTGTAATCGCTAAGGGCTCCGGGTTCCAAATTTCGCTGCTGTTCCATCATTGCTACGTAATCTGCTATGTACTGGCTGGTTATTTTGTTAAATGCCGCAAAAACCAGCAGATGGGAAGAATCCTTTATTTGTGTGTTAAACGATCCTTCAGCTAATTTTTGTCGCACCTGGGGATTTGTTACTACAATGAGGCGATAAGGCTGTATCCCGCAGGAAGAAGCGCTCAGGTTTATGGCCTGGATAATCTCGTCAACCTTGTCCTCACTAACCAGTTCATCCGTGTATTTCTTAACAGCATAACGCCATTGTAAATTTTTGATCAATTCCATATGTATATAATTTTAACTGCAAAGCTATAGCAGTTATGTGTACATTTGTCACTTAGTGACAAAAAGTTATAGTGACAAATAAGTAACCAGCTAATACTATGGATAAGAAATTTGAACCAATAAAAGAGTGCAGCCATAAAATAATGGCCATCAGCGATACAATGGATATTTTAAACGGAAAATGGAAAATGTCCATAGTGGCCTGCCTGTGCTATAAACCAATGCGCTATTCGGAATTACTCCATGAGGTAAAGGGCATTTCGGGAAAAGTGCTTAGCCGCGAATTGAAAGATCTGGAAATAAATGAACTCATTGAGCGCATAGTTCTAAGCACTGCGCCTGTTGCCGTCCAGTACCGTATTACAGACTATGGCAATTCGCTTAAAGAACTCACCAATACAATAGCTGACTGGGGGTTCATTCATAGAAAACGGATTATTGGCAGAATGAAGAAAGAATAACTTATTAATAAGCAAATTTTAAAACTTTAAAATCTAAATTACCAGTCCATTACAAAAGCCTACATTAATAAAAGGAGAAATCCTTTTGTGCCGAAGTTCGGCTCAAAAGATTGCTTCGCCAGTTCGCTGACACTCATGCGGAACGTATTGCGGGAAGAGCTCTTAAAAAATATGTAATATGATTTCCAAAATATTTGAACCTATATCATTTAAACCCTGCCCTGAACTTCAAAGGGGTCTGGCTGGTCTTGCTTTTGAATAGTTTACTAAAACTCTGAAGATGCTCAAAACCCAGTTCATAAGCAATCTCGGAAACCGATAAATCCGTATTGGAGAGTTTTTCCTTGGCTTTCTCAATCAGCTTGTCGTGAATATGCTGCTGCGCATTCTGTCCCGTCAAAGTTCTCAGCATATCACTCAGATAGCCAGAAGAGATGGCCAGGCTCTGGGCCAGATGCTGCACTGTGGGTATTCCCTGATCATATTTTTTTTCATCATCGAAATGGTCAGTTAGTAACTGCTCAAATTTCTCAAGCAGGGTGCTGTTTATCGCTTTACGGGTAATAAACTGACGCTTATAAAACCGCTGCGCATAATTGAGCAACAGCTCAATCTGGGACAAAACTACATCCTGACTCAGCTCATCAATCCTGTTTGCTAATTCTTCTTCGATGTTTCTTATAAGGCCTAAAATGATTTCTTTTTCCTTTTCAGATAAATGCAGGGCTTCATTTACAGAGTAAGAAAAGAATTCATATTTTTTGATTTTTGCCGCCAAAGGAGAATGTAGTAAAAAATCCGGATGCATCAAAATCACCGCTTCCCTACCGCTGCATCCCGGCTCATTGGACTCATGTGCCTCCGGAGCCAGGATTTGGTTGGGAGCTGCAAAAAAAAGACCGCCTTCATTATAATCAAAATGGGTCTGTCCATACCGCAGTAATCCTCCAATATTCGGACGGAAGGCTATCTTATAATAACTTAAAACATGGCTTTCTGCCGGAGGATTAAACTCCATGCTGGAATCTATGCCATTGAGCACTGTAATTAAAGGATGCTGCGGGGGTGGTCCTCCAAATGCCTTTAGGCCTTCAGCCAGGGATGCAAATTTACGCAAGGTGCTGTTTTTCTTGGCCATGATATTTTTTTTGATACTACAAATTAAGAAAATAAAAAAGCAACAGAACTCTCTGTTGCCTAAATTTAACTTATTAGCCCTGAGCGCTGACAGCTACATCCTGCCATTCCTCCCAGACTTTGATACGTTCGGAATAGGTCTGGCGAATTTCTTCCAGGTTATTACTGCCCAAAAACATTCTCAGTGGCGGCTCTCCCGAATCCACTAACTGCAAGACAGCTTTCGAGGTAGCCTCTGGGTTGCCCCTCTGCATTTTGCCTATATTTTCAAAAACCAAATTTCGTATTGAATCATACTCAGGAATATTTGCTGAAAATTTAAGTGAATTTTCGCTTCCAAATTCTGTTGCGTAAGCTGCGGGTTCAATAATGGAAACATGGATCCCAAAAGATTTAACCTCTACAGCCAAGCTTTCGTAGATGGCTTCGAATGCCCATTTGGAAGAGCAGTAATAACCAATTAAAGGGACCGTATAATGCCCCAAACTGCTTGAAGTCCCTAAGATATGCCCAAAGCCCTGAGAGCGCATAATAGGCAAAACTGCCTGAATAACAGAAACCGGTCCCATCACATTGGTCTCATATATGGCGCGGATATCGTCTGGTTTTGCTTCCTCCACTGTACCAACTAATGAATAACCAGCATTGTTGATGACAACATCCAGCCTTCCAAAATACTCATGCGCCGTTTTTACCGCATTTTGCACCTGCTCAGGCTGGGTTACATCCAATGGCAGGATCAAAACATTATCGCGATATTTATCCTTGAAATCTGCAATGCTGTCAATATTCCTTGCCGTAGCCGCTACCTTATCTCCTCGCTGGAGTGCCGCTTCTGTCCATACTCTTCCAAAACCTCTTGAGCTGCCCGTTATAAACCATATTTTTGGCCCGTTTGTCTTTACATTTTCCATGATAAATTATTTAATTAAATTACTAGGACAAAATTGCCGAATCCCGGCTTTAAAATTTTAGTCATAATGGGGAATTTTGTAACCGAAACGAGGTTGGCACTCAGTAGACAGCAGAGACTAAATAGAAATAAACCCATAACTTTGCCGTTTATTCTACGGGGCAAAAAATTACAAATGAAGGTTTTAGGGAGTATGAGATATGAAAAAATTTGAGATTAAAGGCACCGATGATGGAAAATGGCTGGTATCGCACAACGAGGTTCCAAAATTCACCTGTCTTTTTGAAAATAAGAGATTCAGTTACCAGAGGACCATCACCGGGCTCACCGACCCTACAGGCAATCCTAAAGAGGTACAGGTGCTCCAGAAAATGGAACAATGGCTCAAGAAGTTTTATAAAGGTCAATTATGACCTGCCTAAACCAAAAGAAACTTTTTCTTTTCCTGGACAGTCCCAACAAGGCTCATCGAAAGCACTTCTTCAAGCAGGGACTTAAGCCTCTCGAAACAGCTGGGCTTTACCGCGTAGAATGTAGCGCCAAGCTCTGAAGCTCTCTTGATATTTTCAGGATCACTGCTGGTGGAAAGCATCACAATGCTGACTTCTTTTAAGATTCCCTCGCTGTTTCTTATCTCGGCAAGGCATTCCAGACCTGATTTGCGCGGCATATTGATATCAAGGAAAATAAATTCGGGAAGTTCCGGGCCGGAAAGCGCAAGAAGGCTGTCCATTAAATGCATGCCGTCATGGGCCTGTTTTAAAATAACATCAGGTTTAATTTCAAGCAGCGCATCAGCAAAGAACTCCCTGTCATCGCTGTCATCATCGGCCAGGAAAATAAGTCTTTTAGAATTGTACTTTTCAAACGCCATTTTACTAAAATTTACATCAAAGAAAACTACTTCGGATAAACGGTATTCCAAACTAACAGGTCGCGCAATTGTTAAAACTGCATAATGATAAT
>Ga0247813_10000088_pt1 | contig 115610 bp, 114 predicted proteins | sample UWRJL169409C1_FD_180719 | JGI IMG/M metagenome (GOLD analysis project Ga0247813, IMG submission 180719) | Plant litter microbial communities from Arlington Agricultural Research Station in Wisconsin, United States - UWRJ-L169-409C-1 | ecosystem: Environmental > Terrestrial > Plant litter >...
CAAGCCCCACAATTTATACACTCATCTGTTATTTTAATCGCCATGTCTTCGTCTAATTCTTTTGCTTAGTTTACCTTTGCGCTGCAAATATAAGATATAATCAATTAATAATAATTCTAAATATGTCAGTTTTAACACAGGAAAAAGCAATAATTGCATTCAAAACACTTGGCAAAAAACTTGCTCATCCTACTGATGTTTTAGGAGACTCCATTTATCAGGTACAAAACAGTAATGCCTGGTTTACTTTAGAGCATATAGAAAAGTCAATTCTATCATTTTCTGAAATGTTAAATGATGCGGATGTGGATCAATGGTTTGAAACTATTCAGTTTACTTCATCAGCAAAAAAAATGGGTTTAATCCTCGCCGGGAATATTCCTATGGTTGGCTTTCATGATGTGCTTTGCGTATTAGCTACCGGCAATATAGCCCTGATTAAGCTATCGTCATCTGATGATAAATTAATTAAAATGGTAATGGCTGAATTAATCGCTATTGAACCTGCATTTAATGATAAAATTGAATACGTAGAAAGGCTGAAGGATTTTGATGCCGTAATTGCGACTGGAAGCAACAACTCTTCAAGATATTTCGATTATTATTTCAGTAAAGTACCTAACATCATCCGAAAAAACAGAAATAGTGTAGCCCTGCTTGATGGAACTGAAAGTAAGGAAGATATTAACAATCTTGGTGCAGATATTTTTGATTATTTCGGACTTGGCTGTAGAAACGTTTCAAAACTCTATTACCCTAAAGGATATGATATTGCCCGGTTTTACGAAGGAATTGAGCATTATCAAAACATCATCAATCATTTTAAATATCAAAATAATTATGATTATAATAAGTCTATTTACCTGGTGAATATGGCTAAACACTTTGACAATGGCTTTTTGTTGCTAAAAGAAGATGAGCAGCTTACCTCGCCACTTGCAGTTTTATTTTATCAGGAATATGAAAATCTGGCCGCAGTTGAAAATGAGTTAGCAGCACAAGCTGAAAATATCCAGTGCATCATTTCAAAAGCCGAGATAAGTCTACCTAAATTTCAATTTGGTGAAAGTCAGCACCCTAAGCTTTGGGATTATGCAGATAATGTAGATACAGTACAATTTTTAAATAAATTGGCATAAATCTGTTATTGTAAGTATCAAAGGAATACTTATCCCTATCATCTTTTGCCTTTCAGCTTTCAGCATAAATAGTTATTTTTGAAAACAATGTATATCGTTAAAGTTAAAGGCATCGCCAAAATTCCAGATTATGTGCAATTAAGAGATGATAAGTTTACACTCTTGGCATATTTTAGGGTAGACAGACCAGATAAATCCTTAGAAAAATTAGGGCTGGCAGATAAACAAGATTACATTATGGAAATGATTAAAGATTTGCCTTTTGGGCAAATTGCTAAATTAGAAATATAAAATGGCAGGAAACGCAGTAATTCACTTAAGCAATGTTGATGTTTTTCAACAGAAACACTTGGTACTTTCTAACGTAAATTTACATATTGAAAAAGATGAGTTCATTTTTTTAATCGGCCAGACCGGTTCTGGTAAAAGTAGCTTACTTAAAATATTATATGGCGATTTACATATTGGTAATGGTGAAGGAAATATTGCCGGTTTTGATCTGAAAAATTTGAAAGAAAGCCAGGTACCATATCTACGCCGTAAATTAGGTGTTGTTTTTCAAGATTTTCAATTATTAACGGATCGTACCATTGAAAAAAACCTGGAATTTGTTTTAAAAGCCACCGGCTGGACAGATGCGAAATTAATTAATGAGCGGATTAAAGATGTATTGGATAAAGTGGGTTTACGTTCAAAAATCAGGAAGATGCCTCACGAAATTTCTGGAGGTGAACAACAACGAATTGTAATTGCCAGAGCGCTGTTAAATGATCCTGAAATTATTCTTGCAGATGAGCCAACCGGAAATCTGGACCCAGAAACATCTGAAGAAATTGTAACGCTGTTAAGGCAGATTAGCCAGGCAGGAACAGCCGTTTTAATGGCTACTCATGATTATCACATTATTCGTACCTTTCCATCACGCATTATTAAATGTGAAAATGGTGCCGTATTGGAAGGCGCACAAATTGCTTAGGGATTAGGTTTGTAGAGTTACGATTTTAGCATGTTTGATCATCAAACTATTAAGCTAAAATCGTAATCTAAACCCAGCAATCATCCATCTCCCTTCTGCCAAAATCGTATCTATAAAATCTACAATCTTACTTCCACTGTCAATCTGTTCAGATTACTTCAAATAAATCTGCCAGCTTGGCTGATTTAAGGTAATGGCAAAATAGTTGACATTAACACAAAAAATTCAGCCTGTATATTATGTTTAACAAGAAGAAAAATAACGATAAAGACGAAAATATAGTGAATCCTGAAAATACATCAGAAAATCCAGTTGAAAATGCAGAACAAACTGATGCCACGGTAAATGAGACAGTAGAAACTCCTGAATTATCGGCAGAAGAAAAGTTGCAGGCAGAAGTTCAACAGCTTAATGATAAATATTTAAGGTTATATGCTGAGTTTGATAACTATAAACGCCGTACACAAAAAGAACGTGTAGAGTTATTACAAACTGCTGGAAAAGATGTAATTGTATCATTGCTACCAGTTCTGGATGATTTTGATCGTGCTTTAAAGGCAATGGAAACCGCTGCAGATGTTGCACCCGTTAAAGAGGGCATCCTTTTGGTAAGCACCAAACTAAAAAACACACTTGCACAGAAAGGATTAAAAGATGTGTCAAGCATTAATGAGCCATTTAATACAGATTTCCACGAGGCCATTACCAATATCCCTGCTCCTACCGAGGATTTAAAAGGAAAAGTACTTGATGAAGTGGAAAAAGGCTACACCCTGAATGATAATGTAATCCGCTTTGCTAAAGTTGTAGTAGGCGCGTAAATTAATTATTGAATATAGAATGATCGAGTGATTGAATGGTTTATACATTCTCTAATTCAATCCTTCAATAATTCAATCATTTTAAAAAGAAGATGAGTAAAAGAGATTATTACGATGTATTAGGCGTTAGCAAAAGTGCCGCAGCTGATGAGATAAAAAAAGCCTACCGGAAGATGGCCATTAAATATCACCCGGATAAGAACCCTGGAGATAAGGCTGCAGAAGATAAATTTAAGGAAGCCGCAGAAGCCTACGAAGTTTTAAGCAGTGCTGAGAAGAAACAGCGTTATGATCAGTTTGGTCATGCCGGTGTTGGCAGTAGCGCATCAGGTGGTTACGGCGGTGGCGGTAATATGAACATGGATGATATCTTCAGCAACTTTGGAGATATTTTTGGTGGACATAATCCTTTTGAAAGCTTTTTTGGCGGTGGTGGCGGTGGCCAGCAACGAGGCGGTCGTCGTGTAGCGAAAGGCTCTAATCTCCGCATTAAAGTTAAACTAACGCTGGAAGAAATTGCTCATGGTGCAGAGAAGAAAATTAAGGTAAACAAACTAATTTCTTGTAAAACCTGTGATGGCTCTGGCGCCAAAGATCAATCATCTGTAAGTACTTGTGGCACTTGTGGTGGTAGCGGACAGGTAAGACGCGTAACCAATACTATTTTAGGCCAGATGCAAACTGCATCTACTTGCCCAACGTGTAATGGTAGCGGACAGCAAATCACTGCAAAATGTAATGTTTGCCATGGTGAAGGTGTAGTGCGTGGAGAAGAAACCATTACCATTAACATTCCTGCTGGTGTAAGTGAAGGGATGCAGTTAAGCATGAGTGGAAAAGGTAATGCTGCTCCAAACGGTGGTATCCCTGGAGATTTGATTATTTTAATTGAAGAAACTCAACACGAAACATTAAAACGCGAAGGAAATAACATTGTTTATGACTTACACTTAAGTTTCGCTGATGCAGCCCTGGGCTTAAGCATTGAAGTGCCAACTATTGATGGTAAAGCAAAAATTAAAATTGAACCTGGAACGCAAAGTGGAAAGTTATTGCGCCTTAAAGGAAAAGGTTTACCAGAGGTAAATTCCTATCACAGGGGGGATGAGATTATTCATATTAATATCTGGACACCAAAGGCATTAAGTAGTGAAGAACGTAATATTTTAGAAAAACTACGTGAATCGCCAAACTTTAAACCGCAACCAGGTAAAAATGACAAGAGCTTCTTCGAGAGAATGAAAGAATATTTCGAATAATCATTTTCTAAATGAATATAACAAAAAACCCGATAGCAAAGCTATCGGGTTTTTTGTTGCTAAATGTTTTAGCGCTGAAATAATAAAATTATCATTGCAAGGCAGCTTCTTCAGCTGGCAAAGCAATCTTATTGTACTTACTAACCTACAAAGTAGTTATAAGTAGTACGCATATACTCATGTTTTCTAATTAAATCTTCAATTTCACTTTCAGTTAATTTGCCTGTAGCAGAAGCGTCTCTGAGTGTTTTTTTAGCTTCAATTAAGTATTCCTTAAAACTCTCATTAAATCGGCTAAACGAACCATCTTTACTTGGGAATTTTGTAGCATCCGGAGCATCCATTTCAGTGTGCTTTTTATTTTGGGCTTCCAGGGCTGCATAGGCTGACTTTATTTTAGCTTCATCTGCTTTAAAATTCTTTGTGTCCATGATTAGCTTGTTAAAGTCTCCTACAGCTTTTCTATCATCTTTCATCGCAAAAATATACTCCTTTAAAGGATGCGTTTTCAAAATGATTCTTTCCGCATCATCTCCAATCACTTCAAGTTTGGCTAAAAGATTCTCATCATATTTATAATAAGCTTTACTCATGGAATAAATAGAATCAATTAATTTTTTCCCTTTAACACTTTTGTCATCCTTCCAGTCTTCTGCCTTTAAATAATCATCCAAAGATTTATAAGTATCCTTAATTTTTGTCATGGTTTCATTTAAACCAGCTACATTTTCTTTAAAGTACTTTTGGTCATCGCTGCTTAAAGCTGATGGTGGTGTTTCAGGCTTAAGTTTTGAAGTGCTAAAAGCTGACGAAGAGTAGGGTGAAATAATACCCATAAAAGCAAATCGATCATTGGGATTATCCAGCCCCTTATCTATCTTCTGCAAATTTTCATCAAGTCTTTTTAAGTATTCATTATTTTTATCGGTTAAACCAACCAAAACGTTATTATACTCTACAATTTGATTGGCATCATCATTATCGGCTTCGGCATATTCTGTTTTTGCTCCATCTTCCTTTTTTTTATCTCCACTTTTACAGGCAGTAAATGAAATGGCGACTGCCACGACTAATAGTTTAATAGTTAACTTCATTTTTTAGTTATTTATATTATCTGATAATTGTTTGAACCGCATATACCTTCAGGCGAAAACTTTAACAATTACAACTACAAGTTGTTTTTAAAAAATTTAAATGATTACATAAAGGAATCTCTATCACTATAAAGTTATTCATTTAAAAGAAACTTAATTCTATCCTTAAAAACTTTTAATAATACATCCTGTTTATCGAAATAAAATCGAAAATTAGGTGCTTAACATTTATATTTAACGTCTTTAATTTGGTAATGACAACTCCAGTCAATTTATGGAAAATTTATTTTTAGTTTGCCTCATTCCACCAGTTTCAATTGTTGAAGACATTAATACAATCAGAAATTATATTTCTGAGACGTTTAATGTTTATGAGTCCTTAAAAAGGCCTGCACATATTACTTTATATAATCCGGTAAAAATTACTTCACTAGAAATGGAAGAACGATTTTTCAATACATTGGCTTCCGCAACTTATCAGGATTCCTTTATGCAGGTGCTCTCTCATTTTGGTTCATTTCCATCGCATACTTTTTATCTTAATGTGGAGCAAAACACAGGCATCATGAACCTTCAATCAGAGATTAAAACTGCACTGAAACCATTAAAATTGCTTCCACAAACCGATAATTTTAAATACACGCCACATTTAACCCTGGCCTTCAAAGATGTGAAACCTCCGGTTTTTGAAGAGATTGTTAAAACATTTAAAGACCGGAAATTTAAAAGAGCATTTTTAGTTTCCGGATTTTCAGTTTATAAACATGTAAACAAAAAATGGCAGCCGTACAAAGAATTTATATTTAAAAATCCAAAAGATAATTCAAAAACACTTGATCTATTCAGTTAACTAGAATGGCATGCCAATACCAAAATTGTATTGAACAAAACGATAGGTATCTGGTGAGTGAGTAGCATTATAACTATCTTTAAATTCTTTTGTTCCTGAAAATAACTTACCAATTACCCATTGATCATTACCAGAAAACTGAGGGTCTTTTAATTTGAGGCCAATATCAAAACGAAAGACAAAATACTGCACATCGTACCTAAAACCAATCCCGGTACCTATTGCTACCTGTTGAGCTAATTTGCTTAGTTTAAATAATGTTTTTTCCCTTTCTGCCTCATCTACATTAAATATAAAACTTGAATTATTAAGGTTCCAAACATTTCCAGCATCAACAAATGCAGCTCCTTTTAACGTTGCACCAAAAAATTTCTTTACTAAGGTACAACGGTATTCAAAATTAGTTTCAATCTTCATTTCACCTAATTGATCCAGGCCGAAAAATGCTTTACGTGCCTCAGGGGTTGAAATAATTTCACGATTGTAATTACCAGGGCCTAAAGTTCTTGCCTGCCATGCCCTAATTCCGCTTGATCCTCCTGCAAAAAAGAGTTTTTCAAAAGGAATGCCATAGTTAATTGCATTGCCGTAGGCATAACCTACACCTGCATTTACTCTGGCAATAAATTGTTTTTCTCCGCCCAAGTGCTTGTACCATCTTAAATCAATTTCTGGTCTCACATACTGATTAAATGGTAAGCCAAAAATTGTAGCCGTATTACTACGCTCCGGATCGCGCTGGGCTCCAGTTATACTGGTTATTGCCTGTAATAAATTACCTGCTATATCAATCCCACCCCTGAAATAAACAAACGTTCGGTACTGATTTAATTTATCATTATTTAAAGTATAAACATATTTCATACCCAGGGTAAAATCTTTTCTATTCAGCAATGCAGCATAATAAATATTATTATTAAGTGTTACAGAATCTACACCTGGTTCAATATTTCCAAATCGATATTCAAAGTTTAATGGCGTAAAAGAGTGAAGTTTAGATTTGGTTTCAAACCAGTCATAAGTAACAGAGTTAATAAAGATATTTCTAACAGAAATGTCTTTTTGCAAAGCATAGATATAACTGGAAGAAAAAGTAGTGTGTGGCATTCCATTGCCCCCAAGTTCAGGGTTATAGAATGGAATGATTAAACGCGGAACAGAAATGCTTGCACTTACGGAAAAATCTCGCTGATAAATATCTTTGAAAGGCTTTGCCCCGTTGCCTAATCTAGACTGCAAACCACCTTTAATCTGTAGCTCAAATCTTTCAGCCCCCCTGAAAAAATTATTATTTGTATAGGTATTACTAAGGTTAAAACCTACTGTACCACCATTAAAAGGCACCTCCCCTTCCACACGGTTACTCATTACCTTTTGAGGCGTTAACAGAATAATTGGAATAATTTTATTGGAAGTACTATCGCGATTGTAATAGTCAATTTTAACGTTTTTAAAAATATTCAGTTCATACAGGCGATCGTAAGTTAAGTTTTCATTTCTAATATCGAACATATCTCCCCTTTTCAGAAAATCATATCTTACAATTGGATTTCTTCTGTAACGTTTAGAAAAATCTGTAAAAATAACACCACCAACAGTGTCTTTACTTAATTTACTTCTAATAGAATCTGGAAACCCATCAGGGCTAGGCGCAATAAGCATATGCGTGTAATCAATGTCATATTGCTTATGTGGTCCTTTTGGCGGATTAGTGATGTTTAATCTAACATCTACCTGATCTGGTTTGGCAGTTTCAATTACATCAAAATTTACATAGGGCCTAAGGAAATAAAAATAACCATTTTCCTTCATCACCCTGTAAATCTGCTCCCGTTCATAAGTAAGTGAATCTACATCATATTGCATCCCCTCGTGCAAACGTGAAAAAGTTGGTTTAGTGCTATTGTAAACACTTTTAACATTAGCCGTATAGATCGAATCAGATATTTTATTGATGTAAGAAGGTTTACCCTGATCTGCCTTGAATCGGATATCGGCCTTTTTATCTTTAACTTTTACTTCTGCAGTAACCTTTGCAGAAAAGTAGCCCTTACCAACCAAAAACTTTTGAATCTGATTTCTGGAGATTTCAACCAATGTACTATCTAAAATGGCTGGTGGTGTACCGAAGGGTTTTATATTGTTTGTTTTATAACGTCCATCCTTCGTGTTAAACAGGTTATAAAGGGGTACATTAATGCTAAAAGCAGAAAGTGGTCTGATATCTTTTTGCACATAATTATATGCCTGCTCTTCAAATCTTTTGTCTACACTATCAATAGTAACCTTCTTAACGATTGATTGATAATCTGCAATGTATTTTGTAGATGAACAAGCTTGAATTAAAACAATAAATAATAGTAATATTGCAAGACTTTTCAGTTTAGAATATATTAAAGATTGGTATGCTTTCAAAATCACAGATTAGTTTTATTAAATCATTACATCAAAAAAAGTATCGTAAAGAAAATGGGCTGTTCCTGGTTGAAGGTATAAAATCAATCAGAGAATTTATATCATCAGATTACCAGATTGACACCATTTATTACGATAAAGAGCAATATCAACACTTACCCAAATTACCCGCAAATATAAACTTATTTGAAGTAAACAACGCCGAATTAAGCAAGATTAGTACTTTACAAACTCCACAAGGCTTTTTGGCATTGGTTAAAACACCAGAAATTAAAAATATTATAAAAAAAGACCTCAAAAATAAATTTACACTCGTGCTGGATGGTGTTCAGGATCCTGGAAATATGGGCACTATTATTAGAACGGCAGACTGGTTCGGTTTCGAAAATATTATTTGTTCAATGGATACCGTTGAAGCTTATAACCCTAAAACCGTACAAGCAACCATGGGGTCTTTAGCCCGGATAAAAATATTTTATGAGGATTTGCCAGCATTTCTTACTGAAATCGATATTCCGGTTTTTGGAGCGTTATTAGATGGGAACTCCATCTATGAAACCAAATGGCGTGAAGAAGGTTTGATTGTGCTCGGCAATGAGGGAAAAGGAATTACTGCAGAGGTTATTAAAAAGATTAATCATCCTGTAACCATCCCACGAATTGGCGCAGCAGAATCATTAAATGTCGCCGTAAGTGCCGCTATTTTTTGCACTGAAATAGTGAGAGTTAAAAATTAAATACATATTTATTGCGATATTATTTGCGGGCTTAGTAATAATTGCTATTTTTGCAACCTTGAATTTCAAGGTCGAGTGGCCGAGTGGCTAGGCAGAGGTCTGCAAAACCTTCTACAGCGGTTCGAATCCGCTCTCGACCTCCATTTGTACAAATAAAATAATTAAAAGGTTATTACCATGGCAGTTACCAGATTAAAAAGAAAAGACAGAAGAAATAAAAATACAGCTCACCAAGAGGTAGCATTTTTAAAAAGAGCTACTAACATTGAGTTAGGAAGCCGTTCTGCTCAACCTAAAAGCGATCAATTAGCTAAAAACAATGCTGTTTTAGCGAGTTTAGCAAAATAGTTTTTAGAAAGAAATTCTTCTTTAAGATTTAAAGCATCCTTCTGATCAAAGGATGCTTTTTTTATGCTCAAAATTAGATGTAAATTTATAGCATCAATAAAGTTAAATGTTTACGCACCACGGAAAATCAAGAACATTAAGTCATAACCTAAAAATTGCTTCTCTCTTGTCTTTTGTTGCCGGTGTGGTAAATGTTGCCGGTTTTTTAGCTGTTCAAAAATTAACCACAAATGTTACTGGTCATTTTGCATTTTTTGTAGATGAGGTTTTTAAACTTCATTTTGGTGCAAGCCTTGCGTATTTTCTGTATATCTTCTTTTTCTTTTTAGGCTCATTTACATCCAGTTTTTTGATAGAGGTGATATCCAGAAAGAACATGCGCTATGTTTTTGTTATACCCACCATAATAGAATGTATTATCTTATTTTTTGTGGCCCTATTTGGCAAAAAGTTAGTTACAGAAAACCCGAACTTAATCGCTTTTAGTTTATTGTTTGCCATGGGTTTACAAAATTCGTTGGTCACAAGAATTTCTGGCGCACTTATTCGAACAACTCACTTAACTGGCTTATTTACAGATCTAGGCATTGAACTTTCACAGTTATTTTTCCGCAAAACTGAAGAGCAAAGAAAAAAGTTAATCACAAACACGCAATTACGTTTAAGAATAATTTGCTTCTTTTTTATGGGTGGCATTATTGGTGGACTCACTTATTCTTCTCTTGGCCTGCACAATCTATTCATCCCAATTATAATTTTAATATTAGGCTTATTTTACGATACGCTAAAATTTAAAATCATTCATTGGAAAAGAAATCATTAACACGAGCAAACTGTTTTTCTCGACAAACAAATAACCTTTAAGATTTTTGAATTTAAATTTGATCTGTTAACTTCAAATTTTAGATGCGTGATACATGCATCAGGAAATGATGCTTACTTAAGGCAAAAGGATAAACAAGAAAACTTTATCTTATTAGCGACTTGCAGATGGATTTAATTAATCCTGGCCCTTCGTAAATAAAGCCAGTGTATAACTGAATCAGGCATGCTCCAGCATCTAGTTTTTCTTTTGCATCTTTAGGAGAGTGGATTCCACCTACGCCAATAATTGGAAAAGCTTTATTTGATTTTTCTGAAAGGTATTTGATTACTTCCGTTGACCGCTCCTTTACTGGTCTACCGCTTAAACCGCCCATCTCTTCTGATAAAGATTTTTCTGTAGCTAGATTTTCCCGACTGATGGTCGTATTAGTAGCAATAATACCTGCAATTTTTGTCTCTGCCACAATCTCAATAATATCATCTAATTGTGCATCGGTTAAATCAGGTGCTATTTTTAATAAAATCGGACGTGAAATATCATTTTTACGGTTACGCTGCTGGAGTGTATTCAGAATATTTTTAAGTGGCTCTTTTTCCTGTAACTGGCGTAAACCCGGGGTATTTGGAGAACTTACATTCACCACAAAATAATCCACTACATCAAAAAGTCTATCAAAGCACTTAATATAATCGCTTACCGCATCTTCATTTGGCGTGGCTTTATTTTTACCAATGTTGCCACCTACCACAATATCAGGATGCCTGTCTTTTAGCAAGCGCAAACGCTCTGCCATCACATCTACACCTTTATTGTTAAAACCCATCCGATTGATCAGTGCTTCATCATTGGGTAACCGGAACATCCTGGGTTTATCATTTCCGGGTTGGGGCATTGGCGTAACCGTTCCAACTTCTACAAAACCGAAACCCAAATTACTCAGTGCTTCAACGTATTCGCCATTCTTATCAAAACCAGCGGCTAATCCAACAGGGTTTCTGAATTTAATTCCAAAAACTTCTTTCTCTAAACCTTTAATATTGATATCGAAACTGCTTCGGATGATGGTTTTACCCAATGGAAACTTATCATTAAACCATTTAAGCCGCTTAACCACAAAGTAATGTACGTTTTCAGGGTCAAATTTGAAGAATATTGGTTTAATCAGGCGATACATGCCACGAAGATAAATAAAATATGGAAAAAAGGGATGATGTAACATCGAAATTGGATAATCATTTACCCCATCTCTAACACCACATCATCACTTTTCTGATATTTTGTATTTTTTAATATGCTGCTGTAAACTGTTCTTGATGATGTGCCTTTTTTTCCAGTTCATCAGCAATCACAATTGATAAATCTTCAACAGATAATATTGAACGTCCTTCCTCATTAAAAACTGGGGAAGTTTTTCCCAGACGGTATTTACCTGTGCGGCCAATGGTAATACCCGGATGCATTTCAATTGCCGGACTGAAGAATACCCAGTCTAATTCTTTTTCTTCTTTCAATTTATTAAAATAGTCTCTCACTGCTGATGCACCAGGGTAAATTTCTTTCGGAAAATCTGGTCCATCTACCAATTGATTACCATCTATTTGCAAGGTACCTGCACCGCCAATAAAAATAAAACGTTTTACACCAGATGCTTTAACGCCTGCCTGAATGGCTTCCGCTCCTGCAAGCGTATCTTGATAAAGGTTTGGATTTGTCCAACCCGGGTTAAATGCGCTCACTACAACATCTGCACCTTTCAAAGCCTCAGCTAATGCTTCAGTGTTCAATACATCAACAGCTACTTTAGTTACTTTTTCATCAGTACCTTCAATTTTATCCTTATCCCGGGCAATGGCAATTACTTCATTTCCACGGCCTACCAATTCATTCAAAAGGGCTTTGCCTACAAATCCTGAGGCACCTATTAATGCTACTTTCATATTCTTAAAATTTAATGTTTAACTTGATATTGATTTATAATTGTAATGTTTTTAGTTACAGTTTAAGCTAAAAAAATCTATTTAAATTTTAATGCAAAATCTGCCAGGGTTTGTTTCGACAGGTTTTGAATTAAAGCATTTTCAGCCTCACTATACAAACTGATTAAATGTTGGTTAATTTGTTTTCCAATTGGACATTTAGGATTAGGTTCATTTTTATTCTGCCCCAATATATAATCTGATTTTACCGCATTGTAAACTTCACCCAAATTAATGTCTGCCGCATTTTTCGCTAAAAATGAGCCTCCACCCTTTCCTTCCTTACTATCTACAAAGCCAAATTTCCGTAGGTTCATAATCTCTTTACGCACTAAAACCGGATTAATGTTGATACTTCCAGCCAAATAATCAGAACTCAGCAATTCGCCCTTCGCATCATCAAGCAAAGTGAGAATATGTAAGGACACTGGAAACCGATTATTCATTCTGTAATTATTTTTATTACAGTACAAAGGTAAACACTTTTTTGCTTTTTCAAAATTTATTTAAAATATGATGAAATACCTAAATCAGAACGAAGAAAGATCATTCTTAATCCAACAAATGATTAAGCTGGGCATATTGCAATAGCATGATCGTTTTTCCATCTTTAATCTCACCAGTCATAATCTTATCGACAGCATCATTAAAAGACATTTCTAAAACTTCGATATTCTCCTGCTCCTCATGATGACCGCCACCATCGCTCACCTTCATATCTTTTGAATATTCGGCTACGAAAAAATACAGAATTTCGGTAACAGAACCTGGTGACATATAGGCTTCGAAAACCTTTTTTACATCTGTAATTTTATAACCTGTTTCTTCTTCTGTTTCCCGTTTGATAGCTGTTTCGGCATTGTCCTGATCCAATAAACCGGCACAGGTTTCAATAAGCATTCCGCTTTCATTGCCATTAATGTAGGTTGGCAAACGAAACTGCCTGGTTAAAATAACGGTTTTGGCCTGTTTATTATAAAGTAAAATGGTTGCGCCATTGCCCCTATCATAAGTTTCACGGGTTTGGGTTTCTATTGATCCATCTTTTTTATGGTATTGAAAAGTGACTTTATTTAGGGTATACCAATTATCTGAAAGAAGTTCAGTGCTAATAATCTTAATGTTTTCGTTATTCATTTTAAATTACTTTGTGCTCAAATATATTATTAATTTTTAGCTGATGTAATTAAATGAACGGTAGCGATGTGTTAAGATTGTGGTATTTCATATCAACATTTCTATCCTAAGTGTTAGTGTTTGCAAGTCATCTGCAAATAATTGAAAATGATGTTTTTTCTATTTCATTTTGAAACTAAAAAAAGCCTTTAAAATTCGTACTTTTGCAGCCGAAATGATTTCAATAAATAATTTAACATTCCTGATTGGCTCAAGAGCCTTATACGACGAAGCAAACTGGCATATTAAACCGGGCGACAGAGCCGGATTAATTGGGGCAAACGGAACGGGAAAATCGACACTTTTAAAAATAATAGTAGGTGAATATGCTCCAACTTCAGGAACGGTTTCGATGTCTAAAGACTTAAAAATCGGCTACCTGAATCAGGATTTACTTTCGTATGAATCTCATCATAGCATTTTACATGTGGCCATGGAAGCTTTCGAGCGCCAAAATCAGCTTCATGATGAAATTGAAGAATTGCTTAAAAAGATTGAAACTGATTACAGCGAAGAGGTTTTATATAAACTGAGCGATAAACAGCAGGAGTTTGAAGCTTTGGATGGTTATAACATCGAATACAGAGCGAACGAAATTCTAGCTGGTTTGGGTTTCAGCACAGCTGATCAGCTACGCCCATTGAATACCTTTTCCGGAGGTTGGAGAATGCGGGTAATGCTGGCTAAAATTCTATTGCAAACGCCAGATATCTTATTACTAGATGAGCCGACCAACCACATGGATTTACCTTCCATTAAATGGTTAGAAACTTATTTAATGGGATTTGAAGGTGCCATTGTAATAGTATCTCACGATAGGTATTTCTTAGATAAAATTGTAAACCGTACGGTAGAATCACGCAAAGGGAAGTTAAATGTCTATGCTGGAAATTATAGTTTCTATGTAGAAGAAAAAGCTTTACGCGGTGAAATTCAAAAAGGTGAATTTAAGAATCAGCAAGCTAAAATTAAACAGGAAGAGCGTTTAATTGAACGTTTTAAAGCCAAAGCATCGAAAGCCAAAATGGCGCAGTCACGCATGAAAGCCCTTGATAAAATGGAGCGTGTGGATGATGTTGATGATGATAACCCAACGGTAAACTTCAGCTTTAAATTTACTAAACCTTCCGGACGCCATGTGGTGCGGATTGAGCATGCTACGAAACATTACCCGAATGTTCACATTCTGGAAGATGCCGAAGCAGTTATTGAAAAAGGTGATAAAATTGCCTTGATTGGTGCAAACGGAAAGGGTAAATCTACCCTGTTAAGAATGATTGCCGGCGCAGAAAAATTTGATGGTTTCTGCGAAACCGGTCATAATGTAACCACTACTTTCTTTGCGCAGCACCAATTGGAATCACTTCACCTGGACAATGCCATTTTAGAAGAACTACAGGCCTTTGCGCCAAAACATACTGATACAGAATTAAGGGGTATTTTAGGTTGTTTCCTATTTACCGGTGATGATGTGTTTAAGAAAATTAAAGTATTATCCGGAGGAGAAAAATCACGTGTAGCTTTAGCAAAATCGTTAACCACAGATTCGAACTTCCTGATTCTGGATGAGCCGACCAATCACCTGGATATCCAGTCGGTTAATATTCTGATTCAGGCTTTACAGCAATTTGAAGGCACTTTCATTGCGGTATCTCACGATAGGTACTTCTTAGACAATGTGGCTAACAAAATCTGGTTCATCGAAGGCGAAAAGATCAAACAATACCCTGGAACTTATGCGGAATATGAAGAATGGAATAGCAAACGCGAAATTCCTATTTCAAAACCAATTCCGGTGAAGATGCCTGAAAAGCATAAAGAAGAGCCAAAACCAGTTACTCCTAATACCGCCAATCAGTTGAAAAAGCTGAATGATGAACTGAAGAAAATTGAAACTTCAATTTCTGAATTAGAAGCAGTGGTTAAACAAATTGAGGCAGAACTGGCAGATGAGAATGTTTATGGCAAAGCTGATAAATTGGCCGAAGCAAATAAACGTTACTTAGCTGCTAAAAAAGATCTGGATCAGCACCAGGCTAAATGGGAGACGTTAGCCGCTGAAATTATGGCGCTGGAAGGATAACGAATTCAAGATACAGAAGCCACGGAATTATTTCTGTGGCTTTTTGTTTTTGGGGAAGGGGTAAATTTAACCACAGGTCGGCACAGATAAACACGGATTTGGGTTTGATAGCAGAGATGTCTAAACTCTTCAACAAAGATCCTGAATCAAGTTAAGGAAGACGATTCTGCATAAAGACAATTCTGTGAGAGTATTCTTTAACCAAATCGTTATTGAGGCGGTACGACGAAGCAATCTCATTTACGGTTCTTCGATGGAGATTGCTTCAGCAGATGAAGGATTTGCTTCGCAAAGACGGATTTTTTGAGTGAATTTGCTAACCGAATCGTCATGCTGACCTTTAGCGCAGCGGAAAGCTACGGAGTAAATTTAGTTCAGCAACTATTTCGATAAGATCCTGAATCAAAGTTCAGGAGGAAGAGTCTAAAAGAACTATCGTCCTTGCGAGGAGGCTTCTTCAGCCGACGAAGCAATCTATTTTACAGACCCCTCGATGAAGATTGCTTCAGCAGATGAAGGATCTACTTCGCAATGACGGCTTTTCGTGGAAATTCCGTATCCAAACCATCATGCTGACCTGTAGCGCAGCGGAAAGCTACGGAGTAAGTTTAGTTCAGCAATTATTTCGATAAGATCCTGAATCAAGTTCAGGAGGACGAATTTTAAGTGGAATCGTCTTTGCGAGGAGGCTTCTTCAGCCGACGAAGCAATCTCTTTTACAGACTCCTCGATGGAGATTGCTTCAGCAGATGAAGGATCTACTTCGCAATGACGTTTTTTTGTAAGGACTCCCTATCTAAACCGTCATGCTGATCCGATAGTTATCGGATTGATTTCAGCAACTATTTCGATAAGATCCTGAATCATGTTCAGAAGGACGAGTCTAAAAGAACTATCGTCCTTGCGAGGAGGAACGACGAAGCAATCTATTTTGCGAAATCCCCCCTAACCCCTTAACAAAATATCCATCAACCCACGCTATCTTTAACGAATACTTTTTACATTTACCTATGCAAAAATTAATCGCCATACTTTTATTTTTTATTTCCTCCCTAACCTTTGCCCAAACCAACCAAACTTTCAGTAACGAGAATAAAACTTATCTGCCCAACATCAAAACCGTTCTTTGTTACAACAGTACAAAAGAGCAAAGCATACCACTAATTACGCTCAACTCACCAGAAAAAATTATATTATCATTTGATGATTTACTTGGTGGAACGAAGAACTACTGGTATACGATTGAACACTGTACTTCAGATTGGCAAACATCCAGAATTTCAACAACAGACTATTTAGATGGTTTTAATGATGATCGGATTATTGATTACCGCTATTCATCTAACACCGCCAGAAAATACACCCATTATCAAATCAGTTTACCCAATACGCAAATCCAACCTAAAATTGGCGGCAACTATATCCTTAAAATTTACCTGGATAGTGATAAAAATAAACCTGTTATTTCACAGCGTTTTTATGTTCTGGATAGTCAGGTGGCTGTAGCTGCAGAGATTACCAACCCTTTGCAGGTTAGCGATCGAAATGCCAGGCAGAAAATTAACTTTAACATCAATTACAATATGTCTATAGCAAATCCTTACCAGGAAATTAAAGCGATTGTGATGCAAAATTTTGATCAGAATACTGCCATTCTTAATACCCGTCCAGCATTCATCAAACCGAACCAACTGGTTTATAACGACATTAATACCAATGATTTTTTCGGGAACAACGAATTCAGAAAATTTGACACCAGAAGTTTGCGCTATAAAGCAGGTAATGTAAAAGATATTTATCGCGACAGCCAATCGGTTAATGTAATGCTGTTTCAGGATGCACCCAGAAATACTGGGGCCTTCGGCAATCAATTTGATGAAAACGGAAACTTTTTTATCCGAAATACCGACGGTAGAGATGACCAGACAGAGGCTGAATATACTGATATCCTCTTTACACTAAATGCTACAGCACCAAGCGCAAATGGCGACGCTTATGTGGTAGGGCGTTTCAATAACTATACCTTAAATAAAGAAAATCAGCTGGTTTATGATGCCGGCAGAAAACAGTTTTATGCTAACATTTTGCTGAAACAAGGTTTATATGATTATGAATATGCCTGGGTAAATCATGATACCAAAACTATAGAAACACAACCATTTGAGGGTTCTTTTTTCCAAACTGAAAATAGCTACCAGATTTTTGTATACTATCATCGCCCTGGTGCCCGCTGGGAAACAATGGTTGGATATACCAATTTGAGCAATAAGATCTCAGAAGGCAGATAAAACCTTTTAGGTAAATAATAAATGTCATTTACACCTTTATTGTTACATAAATTTTCTTCATTTTAAAATTGGTTAATTACTTTAGTAATCAGATTATTGAGTAACTAAATTGCCTGTTAACAGGTGCGTCTAACCAATTTGTATGTTTAAAAGAATTCTTGCGTTTGCATTAATCATTATTGTACACGGGCAAAACTTTGCTCAAGATTCAAAGCCTTACACACAATCTATCAATGGAACCAAATTAAGTTTCGATATGCTGTTTATTCCGGCAGGCACCTTTAAAATGGGAAACAAAAACGGTAAACCAGATGAACAACCTGTTCATGAGGTTAAGCTGGACGCTTTCTGGATGGGTAAACATGAAGTAATCTGGGATATTTTTGAACCTTTCCTGTATCGTGATTATGAAAAGCAAGCCAGTATCAGTCCAATTCCGGCGGAGGTAGATGCCGTAACCCGACCTACAAAACCCTATCTGGACATGACTTTTGGCATGGGTAAAGAACATCAGCCTGCAATAGCCATGACACAATACAACGCCATTCAATTCTGTAAGTGGTTATATGTTCGCACAGGTGTCTTCTACCGGTTACCAACCGAAGCCGAATGGGAATATGCCTGCAAAGCCGGAACCACTACCGAATATTCTTTTGGGGATGATAAAAATAACCTAAAAGATTATGCCTGGTATAAGGAAAACAGTGAAAATAAAACACATCCTGTTGGGCAAAAGAAACCTAACCCATGGGGATTATTTGACATGCATGGTAATGTAAGTGAATGGACTTATGATCAGTATTTCGCAGATTTTTATTCAAGGGATAAAGCAAAAGTTGTCGTTAATCCGGTTGCCATTCCCGATCAACTCTATCCAAATGCCGTTCGTGGCGGCTCTTATGATGAAACACCAGATCATTTAACCTCTACCGTAAGGTTGGCTTCTGATCCTTCGTGGAAACAACTCGATCCTCAAATCCCTAAAAGTAACTGGTGGTTTCCTGAAGCACCCTTTGTTGGTATGCGTTTAGTTCGTCCGGCTAAAACGCCAACAAAAGCAGAAATTGATGCCTATTATAACAAGCAACCCATTAAAGATCTTTAACTCACCTTAATGAACCAATATAAACTTGTATGAAAAAAGAACCAAACGCACACGAAAGACGTGATTTTTTAAAAGCTTCTGCCCTATTGGCCGGTGGTGCTATTTTAAGTAGCATCCCACTTGCAGGCGCTTATGCATCGGGCAGTGATACCATAAAAATAGCATTAATTGGCTGTGGCGACCGTGGAACGGGAGCAGCATTTCAGGCGTTGAGCACTAAATTCAATTTAAAGTTAGTAGCCATGGCTGATGCCTTTCAAGATCGGCTGGATAGCAGCTACCAATCATTAAGCTCTAAATTTGCCGCCAAAATGGATGTTCCAAAAGAACGGCAGTTTGTAGGTTTCGATGCTTATCAAAAAGCAATCCCCCTGGCAGATGTTGTTTTGCTGGTAACACCTCCAGGTTTCCGTCCCATACACTTTGAAGAAGCCATTAAACAAGGCAAACATGTGTTTATGGAAAAGCCAGTGGCGGTAGATGCACCAGGCATTAGAAAGGTGTTGGCTGCTGCAGAAGAAGCTAAAAAGAAAAAGCTTAATGTTGTGGTGGGTTTACAAAGAAGATACCAAAGCAATTATCGTGAAGCCATGAAACGAATTCAGGATGGTGCCATTGGCGATATTGTTTCTGGCCAGGTATATTGGAACAGTGGCGGCGTTTGGGTTCGTCCGCGAACAGCCAACCAAACAGAAATGGAGTATCAAATGCGTAACTGGTATTATTTTAACTGGTTATGTGGCGATCATATTGTAGAACAACACGTTCATAATATTGACATTGCCAACTGGATTACCGGACAGCACCCCGTTTCAGTAGAAGGTACAGGAAGCAGGGCCTGGCGTACCGGAAAAGATTATGGCGAAATTTATGATAACCACGCCAATGAATTTACCTACGCCAATGGTGCTAAAATTTACAGCCAGTGCAGGCATTTTGAAGGCACCAGAAATCGGGTTGATGAAAGCTTTCAGGGTACAAAAGGTAAGGTTTACTTATCGGCAGGCAACCAGGCCATTATTTGGGATGCCAACGGAAAAGAAATTTATAACCACAATACCAAGGGAAATGCCAATCCCTATCAAACGGAACATGATGAACTTTTTGATGCAATATCAAAAGGAGAATATAAATTTACCAATGCCGATTATGGTGCAACCACCACATTTTCAGGTATCATGGGGAGATATGCAACCTATTCCGGACAAACTATTAAATGGGATGAAGCACTGGCAGCAAACAACAGTTTAATGCCCGAGCGTTTCGCCTGGGATGCCAATCCAAGGTTGATGCCAGATGAAAATGGCTTGTATCCTATTCCTACACCGGGAAAAACTAAAGTATTATAATCGGTGATGAATAAACTGCTGTTCCTTTGCCTGCCTTTTATTTTTGCTTTATTTTCTGTTGATGAAATGAAGCAATATAAAATCAAGGGCTTTGCTCAGGGAACAGATTACACCATCATGTATTATGCGAAGGATAGCGTTGCGACTAAGAGTGGTATTGACAGTTTATTAAAAGTGATTGATCAGTCGATGTCTTTATATCAAAAAGGCTCACTGATCAATCAGTTTAATGCCGTAGAGAAGCAAATTCAAACAGACCACTTTTTAAACGCAGTGCTAAAAAGAAGTTTTGAAATCAACGCAGATACAAAAGGTATATTCGACATTACCGTTGCGCCATTGGTTCAGGCCTGGGGTTTCGGACCAAAGCCAGTAAGTACCGGGCCAGATGAAAAGAAAATAAAATCGATTCTTAATATTGTCGGCATGCAAAACCTCAAACTGAAAAAAGGCTTACTTACTAAAACTAAACCCGGCATTCAGATTGATTTAAATGGCATCGCTCAGGGATATAGTGTCGATTTAATTGCAGATTATCTCAATCAAAAAGGCATTAAAAGTTATGTGGCAGAATTGGGTGGAGAGATTAGGGTTGCTGGTCCGAAGCCAGACGGCACACCTATGAAAATTGGCATTGAAGGGCCCGATCAAAATGATGAACCTGCCATCAGGCATATTGCCCTTTTAAATCAGGGTGCCATCACCACTTCTGGCAATTATAGAAAATTTCACCAAAGCGGGAAGAAAAAAATATCGCACCTGATTAATGCACAAACCGGCTATCCTTTAGAGAATGAAATGATCAGTGTAACTGTTTATGCCAAAGATGCCATTACCGCTGATGGATATGATAATGCTTTAATGGGCATGCACCTTCAAGAAGCTTTAAAATTTGTGGAGGAACGACCAAATCTGGAAGCTTACTTTGTGTACCATAAACCAGATGGCACCATTGCCGATACCTTAAGCACAGGCTTTAAGAAAATGTTAAAAAATTAAACTAGCCTTTACATTTTAAAAACCAATAAATGAAGAGAAGTGAATTTATAAAAAGCAGCTTGCTTACGGCAGGTGCACTTACCGCAGGCGCAGGCATAACGAATACTTTTGCCGCCGAAAAGCAAAATCCTGTTGCCGCAGATAAAATTTTTAACCTCGATTACGCCCCTCACCAGGGTATGTTCGAAAACCATGCAGGCAAAAATTTTCTCGATCAGATTCAGTTTATGCACGATAAGGGTTTCCGTTCTATAGAAGATAATGGCTTTCTAAACCGATCTGTTGAAGAGCAAAACAAGATTGGAAATCTACTTACAAAATTGGGCATGAGAATGGGTGTTTTCGTAGTAGATGGTGGCGACAACTGGAAAACTTCATTAGCCACTGGCAAGAAAGAATTTAAGGATAAATTTATCGAAACCTGTAAAAAATCTGTTGAGGCAGCCAAACGTTGTAATGCAAAATGGCTTACCGTAGTTCCGGGCTTTTATGAGCGTAATTTACCCTACGGCAATCAGTTTGCCAACATTATTGATGCCATGCGGGCCGGCGCAGAGATTTTTGAGCCACACGGATTAATTATGGTACTGGAAACTTTGAGCGATACCCCTGAGTTATTCCTGCAGAAAACCAATGAAACCTATGCCGTTTGTAAGGCTGTACAAAGTCCGTCGTGCAAAATTTTATATGATATTTACCACATGCAGCGTACCGAAGGTGATTTAATTAAAACCATTGATCGTTGCTGGGATGAAATTGCCTATATCCAGATTGGGGATAATCCCGGTAGAAAAGAACCGACTACGGGAGAAATTAATTATAAAAACTTATTTAAACACCTGCATGCCAAAGGCTATAAGGGTGTGATGGGTATGGAACATGGCAATTCAAAAAGTGGAAAGGAAGGAGAATTGGCGGTTATTGCGGCGTATCGTAAAGAAGATGATTTTTTGTAGGGTTTGTTAAAAATTCGTCCTCATGAACTTGATTCAGGAACTTAACTCAATAGGTGCTGAACTAAATTCGATAGCTATCGGATCAGCATGACGATGCGGTTAATGAATTCCCTAAAAAAACCTTCTTTGCGAAGCAGATTCTTTATCTGCTGAAGCAATCTCCATCGAAGAACCTTTAAAATAGATTGCTTCGTACCTCGCAATAAGAGTTTCCCTATTTCTCTCGCCCTTTCCCTTCAAGGGGAAAGGTGCCGATAGGCGGATAGGGGTTAATACGTGTTACAACCCTTCTGCCTCTTTCAAAATCCAAACCGATACACTCCCTGCATTACAATGAAATTCTGCGCAACCTTTATCATCTATCACAACCTCCTGCGGCCTATGACCTAAAGCATCAATAAATGTTTTACCAGCAAAGCGTGTTCCTATCTCCATGGTTTTGTATCCTTCCTCACTATTACTCAGCACCACTGCAAGTCCACTATTTTTGTGATCATCTCCACTTCTCGTCCAGCCGATGCAGTTTCCATGATCGAAGTAATCATGCTGTTCCCCATATGCAAAGGCAGCTCTGATTTTACTCATCATTTCCACTTCAGGAAGAATCGCGAGTTCGACATGAACCACATCACCCTCTTTATCCTTATCATCATAAATGCCACCATATAAATCAGGAAAAAATAAACACGGAATACCCTGAATCCGCAGCAAGATGATGGCATAAGCTATGGGCCTGAACCAAAAATCGACATAACTTTCCAATGCCTGTAGCGGCTGAGAATCATGATTATCAACAAAAGTAACTGCAGAATCAGGCGCCATCTCCACCAAAGTATTGTTTAGGATGGTGCGCATATCGAAAGTATTCCCTTCTTTACTTGCAATAAAAAAATTATGATGCAGCAACGAATCAAAAATTTGTGTTCGCCCCTCCATTAGTTTAATATATTCCAGTTGCGATTCGTAATTATCTACATTCCAGTCTTCGGCTACGATAAAAAATTGCTTATTGTATTTGGTGTCCAGGTGTTCAAGCCATTCCTTTATAAAATCAGGGTTAATATGTTTAACAGCATCCAGCCTGAAACCATCAATATGCGTATGATCTACCACCCATTCGCCCCAATACTTCAATTCTTCTACCACTGCACGGTTACGGAAATCAATATCACTAAACATGAGGTAGTCATAATTTCCCAGCTCTGTAGAAGGAACCTCCTCAAAGCCCTCGCCAACAAAATTCTGAATGGAATAAATGGCTGTTTCTTTGCGGTCTTCTGCCCAATCTACGCCACTAAAACACTGATGATCCCAGGTAAATGTAGAGTACTTACCTTTTCTATTTGGAAAAGTAAATTTAGTCCAGGCCTCAATTTCAAAAATATCACTGGTAAATTCGTTTCTGTTTTCAGGGTTTACCGTTCTTACCTTCACTTTCTCCACCTCATCAGCCCCAGCTTTATGGTTAAAAACAATATCTGCAATTGCGATGATGCCCTGTTGTTGCAAAGCTTGTATGGCTTCGAGATATTCTTGCTTTGATCCATATTTGGTATTAATGCTCCCCTTTTGGTCAAATTCGCCTAAATCAAACAGGTCATAAATATCATAGCCTACCGAGTAGCCACCTGTACTCGCCTTATACGCCGGAGGCAACCATACACCTGTTACACCTATTTTTTTCAGGTAAGCTGCTTCCTTTACAACTTTAACCCATAAATTTTGAGTCTCATTGTAATACCAATGGAAATACTGGATAAGCGTTTGATTTTGCATGTATGGATTATGTTTTTCAGGGTAAATATACGTTTGTTTGGTAATAGATAGGTTAGATGGGTTATTGTAGGTTAGATAGTTTAGGTGTTTAAGGCGGTAACTCTTAAGAAGCCGACGAGGTGGTAAGTTGAGCAGTTGGTGAGAATCGGGTATTGTAGGTTAGATAGTTTAGGGGTTTAGGCGGTAAGTTGAGAAGCCGGTGAGGTGGTAAGTTGAGCAGGTGATAAGTTGAAAAGTTGGTGAGGCAGATAGCTTAGCATGAAAAGTGCACTAATTAGCAAAATGTTTTCCTAACTTATATACTAAACCCTACCCCCCTACATCTAACCAACTAACCCACCTAACCACCTAACCAATTCTAAACCATCTAACCCATCTAACCACCTTACCAACCCTACTCACCTTTCCGTCTTTTTAATTACTTTTGTTCAATTATGAGTTTAAAAAATAAATTTGCCAGAGAGAGTTTTACCATCATGAATGAACTGGTGTTGCCGAATGATACCAATACATTAAATAATTTGATGGGTGGCCGACTACTGCATTGGATGGATATTGCGGCGGCGATTTCGGCTCAAAAACACTGCAACCGGATTGTGGTTACAGCCTCTGTAGATAATGTATCTTTTAAACATCCCATTAAACTGGGTGATGTAATTACCATTGAAGCCAAGGTAACCCGGGCTTTTAATACCTCTGTAGAAGTACGTTTAGATGTTTGGGCAGAGAACATTCCAAGTGGTGCCCGCCAAAAAAGCAACGAGGCATATTATACCTTTGTAGCACTTGATCAAAGCGCCAGAACCATTCCCGTACCCGAACTCATTCCTGAAACACCTGAAGAACTTGAACTTTTTGATGGTGCTTTACGCCGCAGGCAGCTACGCCTGGTTTTAGGCGGAAAAATGCATCCCGATGATGCCAGTGAACTCAAAGCGCTCTTCTTTAAAGCTTAAATTTTACATCAAACTTCTTTCTGATTAAACTGTTTGTCTTATTTTAGCAGCTTACCATTCGCTCAAAATATGACTACATATACCATACTTATTATTTTAAGCGGATTAGTGATCTTTTCCTATCTGTTTGATTTGGTGGCCAGTAAAACCAAAGTACCTTCGGTTTTACTACTATTGTTATTGGGCATTGGCCTGCGGTTTCTGGTCGATTACCTTAAAATCCAGACTTTTAATTTTCTCTCTATTTTACCCACACTCGGTACTGTTGGTTTAATCCTGATTGTTTTTGAGGGATCATTGGAACTGAAGTACGACCGCGAGAAAAATAAAATCATTAAAAGTGCCTTCTTCTCTGCATTAACCATTCTATTGGGAACGGCAACCATCATTACGCTGATTATTTACCAGATTACCCATAAAGATTTATATACCTGTATTGCCAATGCCATTCCATTTAGTGTAATCAGTTCGGCCATTGCCATCCCCTCTGCTGCCGCGCTGGGGAAACAAGACCGGGAATTTGTAATTTATGAATCTTCCTTCTCCGATATCCTGGGCATTATCATTTTCAATTTCGCCATTACCAACCATTCCATCACCACTTCGGCATTTATTGGTTTAGGGCTGAGCACATTCTTAATTATTTTTTTATCGGCGATTGCTTGTGTGGTGCTGCTTTATGTAATGGGGAAACTGGTGCACCACATAAAATTTTTCCTGATTATTTCTATATTAATTCTGGTTTACGCCATCGGGCAATCTTACCATTTATCTTCGCTGGTGTTGATTTTGAGTACCGGATTATTTTTGAACAATGCAGATACCATCCGGAATGCCTGGTTTAGGGGTATATTTCTTTATAAAAATCTCTCTGCAGATTTATCACAACTTTATCAGCTCTCTGCCGAAAGTGCCTTTATTTTAAGAACCTTTTTCTTCGTGATTTTTGGCTTTACCATGAACATTAGTGAGCTTAACGACAAGCCTGTACTGGCCAATGGTTTTTTCATTTTAGTAACCATTTTCGCCATTCGGTTTTTCTTTTTGAAAGTGTTTAAAAAAGGCGCACTTACCCCTATCGCTTATATTGCGCCACGTGGCTTAATTAGTATTTTACTATATTTTAATCTGCCGAATTCGCTAAAAATTCCTGAGGTTGGGCCCTCTTTTCTATTCCTCGTGGTGTTGGGTACCAGCATTGTGATGACTTTAGGTATTACGTTGAGCAAAACCAGAACAGAAGAAATCCCGTCAGCTTAACTGCCCATTTCTAATATTTTATCAAATTCTGTTGCTTTTAAGGGCATCACCGATAAACGGCCTTGGCGAACTAATGAGATATCAGATAAGCTGGGTTCGGCTTTGATCTGCTCTAATGTTACCGGATTTTTTAATGATTCTACAGGCACTAAATCTACCACCACCCAGTTTTTATCATCAGTAGTTGGATCCTGATATGATTCTTTCACCACTTTTGCCACGCCCACTACATTTTTGCCTTCATTGCTGTGGTAATAAAGCACCAAATCGCCTTCTTTCATATCCCTGAGGTTATTTCTAGCCTGATAATTCCGAACGCCATCCCAAAAGGTGCGGCCATCTTCATTAAATTTTTCCCAGCTGTATTTAAAAGGTTCTGATTTCACTAACCAATGGTTCATATTGTATTTAATTTTAAAGTGCTTTAAAGACATATTTATAAGTCAATTTTCGGATTGGCGACAAAAGTGGCGACAAAAGCAACTTTATGAAACAGTCAAAACAATCCCAATTGATACACATTTGGGAAGATTATGAATTCTATTTAAGCATTCCGAAAACCTTTACTGGCTCTAATAAGCCCTATGTTTACTTCTATTATTTAGACCCCAAAACTAACAAATCTACACGGATTAGGAAATACATTGGAAAGAATGACGGGAATATCAAACTGATTAGAGATGAGGCAAAGAAACTCATATTGGAATTGGTTACTTTTTTAAATGACAATTGGAATCCTCTAACAAATCTACAGAATGAAGAGGTGATTAATTCAACATCATCGATAGAAGAGTGTATTTCTTACTGGCTAACAAAGCGTCAGGAGGCCCTTAACAATGAATCAATAGCAAAGAAAACCCTGAAAAACAACAAGATATTAATGATGCATTTCACGTCCTTCCTTGCCGATAAGAACCTTAAACATATCCAAGCAAGGAATCTTACGAACATTCACATTAAAGAATTCCTCGATACCAAAGCCTTCGAAAGGAATTGGGGTAAAGTAAGCTATAATACCTATTTAATCGATGTCGGAACATTCTTCAACTATTTAAAGGATTTAAAGGTAATTAAAGAGAATCCGTGTGATAAAGTAGGCAAGAAAGTCACTCGCTACGACTCAACGCGCTTTAAGGTATTTGAAAAAGAAGAATTGTTGCTAGTTTCATCCCTCCTATCAAACGACAAGTGTCATTTCGGTTTATATGTGGCAACTAAGCTACTCTTCAAATATAACATCAGACCGTTGGAATTAACAAGGCTTCAAATTGCTGATTTAAACCTCAAAGATCAAGTTTTAGTAATCCCACCCACCAAAACGAAAAATGGAAACGAAGCTCGTTTTAAACTCGACAACGAGACTATAAGCCTTTTAAATCAACTAATTGTGGACTCTCCCAAAGAATGGTTCATTTTCGGTGGAAGAAACAAGCCAGCAGAGGCACAGGTCTGTTCAGATTACTTTGGCCAAAACTGGAGGTTCTTTAAAAGCAAACATGAGCTCCCTGATCATTTAAAGCTTTACGCATTGAAACATACCTCAAACTATTATGATATAGAGTCGGGAGCTAGTTACGAAGAAATCCGTCAACGGAACAGGCACGCAAATTTACAGGTCACAACACTTTATATAAAAGAAAGGCTATTCAAAAATGAGATAAAACCTTCCAAAAGTGATCTGTTTTAAGATTACCTAGATAACTTTATAGCGGAGTCTAATGCCTCCGCTATAATTATGTTTATAACAACACTACGTCCAGACTTTAGAAAGCTTAACGATTACTTTACTAATCTACAAGAACATCATATCTTGGAAGTTGAGAAACTACATGGTGTTCCAGTTCATTTGGAATATTACAATGAACAGATGTTTAGGATGCTTGAAGCTGACTTACAAAACCTACTAGCTGATTACGGCTTGGATGAACACCACAACGAAATGCTATACTTGATTCTCCACAAGAGCGAAGAGATTGGTAGAAGATATACAGCATACGCAGAGAAATACAAAGAGGATATTAAGCTTAAGGAAATAGCCGTGTTCTTACATGGGATGTTATCTATAAAGCCTAATGAAACCTTGCAATTAAGTATCAAACCATCCTGGAGCGATACCATTAATCTAAGAAATGATAAGGTTACTAAATGGCTTACTGAACTAATCTATGAAGCAATCGATAATCAACAGTTTCCGTTAAGCGTGTTCGGAACTGAAATCTATGCTTTATTCGATGACGGGATAGAAGGACGTTTGTCACCTACAAAGATCAAAAAGGCAAGCGAACTAAAACCTGATAATCCAAAGCATAAACTGCTCCCAATGCTAGCCGATATGTGTTTCTATTTGCAAGCCTACCTTATAAACCAGACACATTTAACACTTCAACCTAATACCTACCTGTCAGACGCGCAAGCAAACTTCTTCTTTGATTTGTTAAGTATGCTGAATTACATTGAGCCTGACTCAATTGGTTCAGAGCCTAAAGATTACATTTACTCCCTACTTTCTAAGAACAAATATAAGTAGTTGACAATCAAGGCTATAAAACAAAGTAAAACGACTGCTCTTCCGTAGCCTATCACCACCTTTTGCTGTTGCACCTTTGCATTATAATTCAACAATGTAGTTGAATGTAAGCAAAAGCAAAATGCAAAATAACAAATTTAAGATCGAACAGAAACAGCGTGAGTATGATTCACTAAAACCTGTTAACATGTCTAACCTTGCACCAAGACAAGGTTATTATTTAATAATGAATATCGCCAAGCAAGTCATTGCTGGTGTTGATTGCAGAATCGCAAGATGTTTATGGAAACGAAACGAAGGTGACCACTTTGAACTTGACTTCCATGTAACCATACAACTTCACTCCTTCGAGGGCAATCATTCAAAAGGCCCAAAGCACAAGCTTCAGACCAACCTATTAAAGAGCATCATCCACGTAATGGATGCTAAAGTTAAGGTAGTAAACCAAGAGAGAGTTTTCTATGTTGAATGGGACTTACTTAACAACCTCACTTCATTTTCATCTGGAACAATTGAGGAAACTGAAATAGATTTGGAGTTGGCAGAGGCAGTCGCCTTAAGCACTGATATTGATATCCAGCTCATGGAAGCAATCAATAGCCAAATTGATATGAACGACGAAGTGATGCAAGCAATACTTCAACAAGAGGATAATGCATTCGATGAGTACGAATCGACAAATGATTTAATCTATGCACTTCAAGCACAAGACCTACCAGATAACAAGAAACGTAACCAATTAAGCAGATACGGAAATGATACATCCATTTAATAGCTATGATGAAGTATATCTTACATCGGCGAAACACTTTAATCTTGACACACGTATTTATCCAATAAGAACTAATGTCATTATCAATAAAGGCCTAACCGGATGGGGCGCAACATATGCAGAAATCAAGTGTAACCGCCATAGCATAATACTCCTACCGCATAAAAATCAGATAGCAAGCAAACATGCAAAACATACCGAAGAGGACTATACTCAAGAAGTTGCTGAAGGTGTTACCATAGAGAAATTAAAGACGTATATAAGAGCAAGAGGTATAAGATACATGAAGTTCCTCTCCACGCCAGAAGCACTTGGAAAAATAGTTACAGCTCTGAAAGAATGTGATACTGATGTGTTCAACGATGTATTCCTACTATGTGATGAGTCGCACAAAATAACAACTGACGTCGGCTACAGAGTTAATATATCAGGCTTTGCAGATTACTTCTTCCAATTTAAAAACAAAGCTATGATCTCTGCTACTCCCTTTAAACCATCACATCCCAAATTCACTGAACAAGGATTTGAGATGATTAAAGTGAATCACGTTAGAAACATTAAAAAGAAAATCAAGCTGATCTGCGCGAACAACCTAGGGGTTGCATTCAAAAACTATTTAGATCAGTACGATGGTGAAATGCTCTTTGTCTTCTTCAATTCTCTGAACGGTATCAAAGCTCTTATTGACAACAATCAACTCGTCCAGGATTGCAACATCTACTGTTCTGAAGATGGTGTCAAGGATTTTAAGCTAAAGGAAAAATTAAATTTAACGCTAAAGCAAAAGCTTAACGCCTATTCTAGGATAGACAGCAACAACCTGGCTAAAATCAACTTCCTTACAGGCAGCTTTTTCAACGGGCTTGATATTGATGGTTTTAAGCAGATGCCTGATATTTTGCTTCTAACTGATTTAAGCGTTGCCGACCATACAACACTTGATCCAAACACCGACGTTTATCAAATACTTGGTAGGTTTAGGCAGCCAAAAGACAGCAACGAGATCAAAGATCGATTTCGGAATGCTACTCACATTGTGAATAACAAACGAAATGCCGTGGTGAAATTGGAAGACAATGCATTATCGGCAGTAGGATACTCCTACATGGGTTATAAAGCCTTAAGTGATTTACAGCAAACGGTGACGAACCAAGTAGCAATAGACATCTATGAAGAAGCCAAGAAGCGCCTTCTTCCATACGCAAACCTTATAAACACAAGAGAGGAACTTGACCCTTTCAAGCTAGATAATTACTTATACAAATGCAGGTTAAAGCAGTGTTATGGCCATCCGATTGCTTTACCATTAGCGTACGAGTTCTCAGGTTTGTTTGATGTGGAGGAGGAGCATAAAACCTACCTTCCCGAAGAGTTTGAAACCATGTCTAGGAGCATGAAGAGATATTCTACTGCTAATATAGAGTGGTGCTGTGGGCAAATCATTTCGAACCATTTTATAAGCGACGAAGATGATAGAAACAACATCAAGAAGGAGCTCAAAGGACGATTCCCTTTTATCTTCGAAGCTGAAGAGAAGTTGTCTATGGGCAAAATACAGGAACTAGGCTACAAGAGATCCGCAATCGAGAAAGCTTTACTAAAGTATAACATTGAACATCGTCTAGTACATCATGGCTTAGTAGATGCTATATCAAGATTGTTCAAAGTTGGTATATCTTACTCGGTAGCTAATGTTAAGGTTAAAATGCAAAAGGTATATGATGAGTTTGGAATTAAGTTGACCGCTAAGTCTACAGATATTGATCCATACTTCATTGTCCAAGAATTTACTGGTCATGAAGAGCTAAAGAAAAAGGAGCTAAAAATATTGGATGAGGCCGAGGTTGACAAAACTATATTTACAGATGCAACCGGAACGAAGACGCGTTCTGTTAGAAAGTACCGAATCATCGACCATAAACTGAAACCATCCACACTAAGCTCAACCCGCGAAAAACCTTTCTTAGATTCCTAATTCAACCATCTAGGCTCGCACAATTTATTTAGTTATAGGTTTTATTAACCCCTTAATAATAAAAAAGTGCGAGCCTAACCTATCAACAAAAGAGGTACCCCTTTTGGCTCATCTACGGAGTTGCCATACCCCCAAGGCCAATCTATCTTGTCTGTCAGCATTAAGCAAATCTTACGTTTTCCTGTACCTCGAATGATGTAACCAAGATCGATCAGCTTAGTAATTTGTTTATATACAGTTCTATAAGTCAATCCGTAACATTTAGCCATGCGTTCGAGTTTAAATACGTACTTCAACCTGCCGTTGACAGCTAACTGACGAAATAGCAGCATCATTGATTTAGCGTAGATATCAATGTCCTGATCAAATAACTCATAAGGTATTTGCTCAAACATATGGGATGTTGCAAAGTGGTAACAGTTGACACCTTTAAACTTAGTAGAGCGTGTAATAGTTATTAGGGATGCTTTTGATAGCCTTTTTAAAGCCTTAATGACATAATCTCGTGAACATTCAGCTCGCTTGGCAATAGCCTCGTAACTAGGGAAACATCTATTCTGTGGGTTATTAAATGATCTAACTGCGATGTAAACAATTACATCTGTATACTTAAGCCTTGACTGGCGTAAATCATGGAAGTGGGGACAGACCACAAACTGGTCTTTGACATATTGCATTTGTACATAAACATAAAACTGTGTTGGATCTAGATGCCTTGATCAAGGCATTCAATTGAGTTAATCTTACTTTCGCTTACTTAAAGATACGGAATTTCATCGAGATGAGAAAGCAAAAAGTTACCTCACGCATACTTAAACTAGTATAACATATATATAGTATAGTTAGAGTACGTGTGGGGTAAACAGCTTGAAAAGTAGTTACTTCAAGCATACTACTTCGATTCCTCCAGCAGGTTGCTTTTCTTATATAGTATAGTACTTACCATAAGAGGAGCAGCATAACATGCCATAAGTATTAGGCTTGATGAATCAAAAACGGATTTGTTGTGTGTCAGAAATGGAAGTGTGACTATACACCCACCCAAGCCTATTGACATTAGCGAAGCATTCAGTAAGAGAGGTTTAATGTTAAACTTGCTCAATCCATAACAAGCAAGATAGAACACAAATAGTGTAGGTAATGACCACATTATTGACTACAGCACTATAAAAAACAAAAATATTGGGATGGATTTCCATTCGGGAGAATCTGAAGGCGAGTATAGACTAAAGGAGGCTATAACAAGTATAGACCCCACTAAGATAGTTGTGAACCAGACTTTGAGAGTGAAGATTGACGAGCTGCGCATGATTTAAATATACAATACTCAGAACACCCACTAAATCAAATTAGTGTTTCAAGTTTAGCCCCCCTCCCCATCAATTCATGAAAGTGTTTCGCTCTGTGTGAGAGTTGTGCTATCGCATAAAAGCTACTCATTTATAAGGTAAGGAGTTGTGAGTGCTTCCTATATGAAGAGTTCCCCAAAATGAAAAAATTCAATGTTTGGTTCTGGAGGAACCAGTGCCGAATACATCCCCCTCATGACTTTCGAGAGAAGTGATTTGGATTTGAGCCATGCTACACCCATACAAAAGCTTTGATTTATGAAAACGACATACCAAGATTTTAAAACTCAGGACAAAGAAAATGAAACGATTTGAATCAGCTAACAGCCAAAATCAGAAACCAAGTGAGCTAAAAGGACCGCTACCAAAGAATTACAGACGAGCTAGAAAGGCAGAGCCATTGCAAAAGTCTCTTAACGACGGAATTGAATACGTTTACCATGATCTACTCAGCAGGTTTAAAAAGCTTTACATGACGCTTCCCGATTCCAATGATAGAACAGTAGTTGAGGTGAACAATAAGAAAGATCTCACTGATCCAGATGGAATGCACACATTCATTACTCCGCATTTTCATTACCATCTTAGATGTAGCTACGCTGATAAATATGAGGTGCACTATCAGTTTCATGAATGTCCATTTGAAGAGAAGATAAGGGCTTGGTTTAAAAGGTTGAACTGCTCCTTTTACTCTTTTGAATCAACCAGAACACAAGACTACCCTAAGTTTTGGCAAGGAGTACTTGACTATCAACCAAAAGAAAGGGTTAGCGTACTTGACTACATTCCGAAATAGCTGCAAACTAAAGCGCAGTACCTTTTAAAACATACACTTCAAACCTATTCTTATCAAAACAACCTACAGGCACTCTTAACAGGGTGCCTTTTCTTTTTACATACTTTTTAATTCTTAAAACATGAAAACACAAACAAAAGCAAAGCCAGCCAAAACACAGTACGTTGCCATTACCACTGATGTACAACAGGTAAACCAACAAGTAGAAAAGGCTTACACCTTAATGGTCAATGCAGCAACGGAACTACTTAAAAGATTTGACGTTGCCAAGTTCAGAACCTATGCTCTAATGGATCATACTAAGAATGAACAGAACACAAACCTAGTTAAGGAGTTCATTTGTTACCATTGGAACATCACTTTAAGCATGAGTCCAAAAGACGGCCGCTATTTTGTGTTTATCGAGCTCGGGCAAGAAGCGATTGAAAAGTTTGGCAGCATTCTTACCAGTAACCTATTACGAGAGTGCTATCAACTTACGCAATCCAATGATAACACCATTGGAATTGAATACGCACTGCGAGTAAACTATCTGCCAGCTGATCAGTTGCACAATTTTTATTACCGCAGAATTGTTGAGGGTGAAACTGGTTACGTTAGCATTAGTACAGTTGATAAGGAAGCAGCTTAAAAAATTAGGTGCAGCAATGCACCTACATTCATTTCTCTTTACTAGATTTGAGGAATGAAATAAACAAAAGAATAATTACATATTAAGATAAGCGTTTAGCTTCAGTTCTTGTATTGGAAGACCTAGGAAATCAATCAATCGTAACAAGGACAGAGTTAGCCAAATGCCCACGCCATAAGCGTTGGGCTGGCTATTCTGTTTACGATAACCTTCCTAGGGGTTTCCAGTAGCGGAATAAGTTCAGTCCCAACGCTTATTGCATTTACCCACGTCAGACTTAGGGGCAGTTTGAGCTTATATAATTCATATGTTAAAAACGTATCTCTCTCTTTGCGTAATACTAGCTTGCGGTTACTCAGCTCGCTCACAGGTAATTTATGTTCCTAATCCCATGCCATCAGGCAATGGCTACCCAACACAACAATCGCAAACTAATCAAGAATCACAGATTCTTACAGCTTACAGTGTTAATCCAACCAGACAGGCTATTATGAAATATAAAATCAAAGTGGTAACGATTGGTAAAGCATTAAAAGTTGTCAGTTACAAGCCAGTAAGTTCTGATTATTGGTATGATCTTGCATTGCCAATTACAGCTTCACGTATGACAATTTATGATAAGCTTGCAGATCAATTCGAGTACAAAGTCTATCTGACACCATTACTTAATAACATATATTTCTAGCTTGATATGAAACGAGTACTAATAGTAATCCTGCTTGCTGTATCTATAACGGCATACGGTCAAAACTTTAGCTACAACAAATGTATTAATGGTATTTGGGGTGACTGGGAACGACCGCCATACGGTATGTTTGTTTTAAAGCTAATAGGTGACAAAGACCTGTACAATGAGTTTGTTATACATGGAGTTTATGATCATCCCTCAAAGTATCTTATGAAGGTAACTATATTTGTACCAGTTGTAGAGAAAGATAAAAAGAAGCGAAAGGAAGCAATCAAGTCTAATACTTGGTATGAATATCCAGCAATGGTTGAATACTATACGTCAAATATGGCTGATCGATTTAAGGATATTATTGGTAGATGGCCTTTGGATGGTTACAATACTGATTTTGAGAAGCACTATGTTGCTGCAACAGTTAAGATCGCGCCCTATAAAGACAAACCAGAAAGTTACAATGTATGGTTTGAAGAATTAGGTTTGGCTATACAGTTGAAATAATAAACTCTTGATTGAGATAGGTTCAATCAAAATGAAAATAACAATATAGACATCGCTTTATATGGATAACTTAATCATATCATCAGTTATTATAGCTAGCCTGGCGCTGATATATACATTGATTAGCAGGAAGAAAGTAGAATTGAAAACCTGAACCCAACTACTTTTATCCAGTACTTCAGCCAAATGTTAGATCTCAAGTCCTTGATGTAGATGGATTTGACTACGATCCAACGGTGTTGGATCAAATTGAAGATTCTTTCAACAGGCTTAAGGGCTTAGCACCATACTACCAAACGAATTATAAAGACCTCATGTACTTGCAACTGCATCTTGATAATGGTAGAAAGCTTGAGGAGTTTGGAATCAGCGAAGAAATATATAACGAACTGATTGACCGCGTTGACGATTTCTTTATGGATAAGCTTGCATTCGGTATTGAACCAAAGGGTGGTAAGCGCTATTATTTACCGGCGAGTTTGGAAGATCAGTTAATTGGTTACCATTAGAATTTGTATAGCGCATCCTAGATCCCTCCCTCTCTCATTTAGTGGCTTACAGCGAGAAAGGGAGGGTTTAGTCTTTATATGGTGGAAGATGGCATTTAGAGTGCTTGTTTTATAAGTTACTGCGTTAACTTTTCAGCTTGTGGTTATTAGCGACAGACAGTGCTATAAGGTAGGTAGATCGGCATTCGGTGAGGTTAATGCCACTTAAAACACACGCCAGTGCTTTGCACTTTCATGGTTTTAATTATGGCAAAGCAGTCACCTCATGAAAGCTCCTTTATCTTTATCTAGGATTGACTCCACCTCATAAAGAATTCGTTCCGCTTCATCCTGGATAAACCTAACCGCTTTCTTAGTTTGGCGAACCTGCTTGGTCGTTCAGGCTTCAGCTTGTCACAATTGTTGATGAGTCTTAACAACCAGAATTAACGATCAACAATACAGCCAAGCCTCGTGTTTATTACATAAACATAACACTGCATCGCTTCTACGAAGCTTTACTCCAGCGACCCTCTCTCCATTCGCAGGCAGTTCGCATATCACGCATTATTCATATATTTGAGTATCAAATTAACCCTCATATGAAGTATATACAGCCTACATCACTTGCAAAATCATTTACATGCCCTCATTGTTCAGCTATATCACAACAAGAGTGGTGGGGAAGAGCATGGAACAGTCAGTACTTTGGTAATTGGAATTATGATATCTTAAAGATCGGAACATGTGCCGATTGTGTTGAGCATACGCTCTGGGTTGGAGACACAATGTACTATCCAGACAATGGGAATGCTCCAACACCTAATGAAGACATGCCAGAAAGTGTCAAACAATATTACAGTGAAGCGGCATCTATCTATCAAAAGTCTCCACGTGGTGCAGCTGCATTATTAAGATTAGGCATTCAACTCTTATGTAAAGAGCTTGGAGAGTCTGGAACAAATATTAATAATGATATCAAGCACTTAGTTGCAAAGGGTTTACCACCAATTGTACAGCAATCGCTAGATATAGTGAGAGTAACTGGAAATGAAGCAGTTCATCCAGGTCAGATTGACACAGATGATCCTAAGGTTGTAGGTAGTCTATTTGAACTAACGAATATTGTTGTACAATATATGATATCACTACCAAAACAGGTTAAAGAGCTTTATAGCACATTACCCGAAGACAAGGTTGATGCAATAAAGGATAGGGATAAGTAGATTGTCAGAACCTTTATATATGAAAAATACTGTCTTTAACGCCAACCTAGAACTTTACTGCCTTAGATATATTTCACGAGTAGCGCCTATTACGGATGATCCAGAATTTAAACAAGACATTCAGCGAGCTCGAATGATTGCGTTGGTATTTGAACAGTTCTTATTATTTGATAAGGTCGCTATAAAGCTTGATAGAACAGGAGTAGCACTTGTATTTCTAATAGATGAATTAGGCTTGAATGACTTGGAAGCCTTATTAGAGAGAAAGGTTATCGAACTCGTACTTTGGACACCTCTGATCTTCACAGGTAAAGGTATTCCGAATGCAGATGGCACTTATAATCTTGAAGAGGTGCTTGGTACACCGCCAATCGTTTCAGCCAATTACATTAAGCAAGATTTAGATCCAAATGTAAGTCTAGATGGTGCCTTAAGGTATTTTAAAATTGATCGTGACAGGAGAAGAATATTCAAACGCATTGCATCAAAGCAATATGTATATCCAAATCAAACGGCAGAAAATGCTGTTCAGTTAACAATGGATGCTTACGATAAAAATTATCTTGCGCCTCTAGGGTTGCCTTATTCAACTAAACCTGAGTTATTTGATTTCGATCAGCGCTCTCAAATCTCAGAGCTTAGCCATGATATTTTAGAAACATCCGTGTTAGCAGAGTTAGGTTATGTGAGCTATGATAAATATAGTTCTCTCTCCCTGACTCAAAGTAGTGTAAAGACAATTGAAAGTGGACTTAAGGTATCAGATAATACGTCTGAGATCTTACAACTTGAGAACCTTCCAAATATACAAGCTTTGGTCATGTCGGGGGTTTTAGGTATGAAAGACTTATTAACTCTACGAAATAAAGGTGTTGTGAAAGATTACAGAGTATGGATAAATAACGTATCCAAGTCAGGGGATTACACCAAGATCAGTAAGGAATATATTGATGAGGTAATTGGAAAGAGAAATTTCATGGAATCCACTGGTGGTAAGTTTCTTAGGACTACTGGAATGTTTGGTGTCGGATTAGGTATAGGAGTAGCTTTGGGTGGACCTGTCGGAGCAGCATTAGGTTTAGTAGGTGTTAAAGCGGTAGAATTAGGGCTAAGCTTGTTTGATACCTTTACGCTGGATGGCATTTTAAAGGGTTGGAATCCCAGAATGTTTGTTGACGAAATTGCTAAAGCGACAAAAGAATAATCTCAAATGGAAAACGCGAAAGACATAACAGGAGATGACGCTTACGATATCATGTTTGCGATGATGCATTTTCAAAATGTTCACAATGAGCTTCGTAAAGACTTCTTATCTATCTATAATATAACAGTTGCTACAGCAATTGAATCGGAGTTACACTCTCCGCTTATTAGGTCTTGTATCAAAGAGCTATTTACACTTATTGAAGCTGATGTCTACTTATATAACCAATATAATCCATATGCAGACTTTAAGGAGACTGATTCAATCCTCGATAAGTTCAAAAAGACATTTAAGCATCATGGCAAGGAGTTTAATAAGATAGAAACCGTAATAGCCTTTAATTCCAAGTGGTTTAAGCACGTTAAGAACATCAAAATATTAAGGGACAGAATCACTCATCCAAAAGGAAAGTCTTTTATTCAAGTATCTTTAGATGATCTCAAGCTAACGTTTATTGTTTACGATGCCTATACGAATTTTGTGAATGAGATCATGACTGGTACAGCTCTCAGTGTTAAGTTACCTATTGATATTCTCTTTAACCGTTAATCGTCTATGGAATACAGATGTCCAAATCTGTAGGAACTTAAGGAAATCCTCATACGCACAATTTATTTTCTATCTGCTATGTTTAAGCCCTATTTACTAACAAATTGTGCAACTGATAACATATCACATCGTCAACTACTTAGCGTTGATTGTAAGCTATCTATTAACACATCTTGTCTTTGCTAATATTTTTAGTAATTTTACAATGTAAAGCATCAGTGTTATGATTAGAGAACTAGAAATACCAAAGAACAATTTGCTTGATACACTTGATAATCCATCACGTGTTTCAGGCCTCATATCTCCTGCGGAAGATTACAAACAGAGAAGATTACATATCGCTCAAAGGATCGTAAGCGACCCAACCAATACATTCTACTTTGAGGCGGATGATGACCACATGAGGTACTTTGGTATCATGAAAGGTAGTATTATCATAGTTGATAAATCAATTAAGGTAACCTCTGGCATGTTAATCGTTTGTTGCATTGAAGATGAATGGCTTACCCGTAAACTTCTTATAAGTGGAGACAATACCTACTTATGTGTAAATGATGGCATGGATGCTTGTATGAACATCACAGGTAAAAACATCAATGTGTTTGGTGCCGTAACATGGACTTGCTTACCACATTCGAAGCAGAAGAATGTTCGCACTGGCAGACTGTAATAATTTTTATGCTAGCTGTCACAGACTGTTTGAACCTCAATACAATGGTGTTCCAGTTGTTGTTCTAAGCAACAATGATGGCTGTGTTATCGCTCGTAGTAACGAAGCGAAAGCTTGTGGTATTGCCATGGGTGCACCCTACTTTAAGATTAGAGAAGAAATCAAAAAGCATAAAATAGCGGTATTCAGTAGCCACTATACCTTATATGGAGATATAAGTGCAAGGGTAATGACTAATCTTGCTAGGTTCACTCCCGAGGTTGAAGTATACAGTATTGATGAATGTTTCCTAGGGTTAAATGGTTTTGATAACCTACAAGATTACGGTGTTGAGATAAGGGAAACTGTAATAAATAACACTGGCATTCCGATCAGCGTAGGTATAGCACCAACAAAGGTATTGGCTAAAGTTGCGAACAAGACATCTAAGAAGCACAACGGTGTAATGGTTCTGGAAACAGAACAGCAAATCAATGATGCACTAGCGGATTATCCTGTTGAAGACCTTTGGGGTGTCGGTAGACAATTTGCACACAAGCTTATTAAGGATGGAATCGAAACGGCAGCACAGTTTCGAGCATTGCCAGTTGATTGGGTTCAAACACACATGACAATTGTTGGAGTGCGAATGTGGCGAGAGCTGTGGGGTGAAAGTTGCATCCCTTTAAAAACCGTACTTGATCCAAAGAAAGGAATGTGTACAAGTAGGGCATTTGGAAAGCTTACAGGCGATTATGCTCAACTCATTGAAGCAACATCCAACTATACGGCTAGGCTTGCTAGCAAGCTCCGTAGAGAGAAATTATGCACTACTGTTTTATCAGTTAGGTTGCTCACTAACAAGTTTGTTGCTGATGAATTGCAAGCTTATCCGGCGATCACTATACCTCTTGAAAACCCTGTAAATAACACTATTGACCTTATAAAAACAGCACTTTGGGGATTAAAGAAAATCTACCTACGTGGTTACATGTACCAAAAGGTGGAAGTCAACGCCACTGGTTTGATACCTGAATCGGAGGTTCAACTCAACCTGTTCAATGAGTTTCAAGGAGTTAAATACGACAAGGTTTTTAAGGTATTGGATCAACTCAATCTACACTATGGAGCAGGTACTTTAAGAATGGCTGGCGAAGGAAAGAATCAAAAGTGGTCGATGAAGCGTGAGTTCTTGCGACCGCATTACACTACAAACTGGAATGATATTATAAAAGTTAAATAATATGAAAGAATTGCTAAACCTACTTAAACGCTACCTACTTAAAGAAGCTTCAACACTTAATCAGATAAACGATATGCAGACCCCGAAGCAGAGGAAGAAGAAAAACTAACTCGCTCTGTTTATTGTTGTTGTGTTTAAAAGGTAACCATGTGTGCTAGATATACATTAACAGCAACGGAAAAGGAAATTCTTAAAACCCATCCACACCAGATTCAAGGAGAGTGGACACCAAACTATAACTTAGCCATCACACAGAAAGGATTGGTTATTACCGCAGATGAACCAGACATCATTCAACAGATGGCTTTTGGTATTGTGCCTTACTTTGCGGATAGCTTGAAACTCACTCGTGATACTTGGAACATTAAAAGTGAAACAGCAATGGAAAGCAAGTTGTGGAGACCACTTCTAGTAAACCATAAAACCTGTTTGGTAATGGCTGATGGCTTTTATGAATGGAAGAAAGATGCTAAAGGTGAACAACAGCCATACTGCTTCACTGTTAAAGATAGAAAGCTGTTTTGCTTTGCAGGCTTATGGTCACAGTGGGTTGATCCTGAAACAAAAGAGAAGTTCCGTACCTATGGTATCTTAACTATAGAGGCTAACCCCTTAGTTGCTGAGATTCATGCGAAGAAGCGTATGCCAGTGATCTTGACTAAACCCGAAGAAGAAATATGGTTAAGCAAGACACTTCCAGTTGAAACCAAAATGACTGTGCTTGATACCTTCCCCCAAGAGTTAATGAAACGTGTGATGGTTGGCAAACGTGTAAATACTGTATCTACTTTGAAGAAACCTAATAATGATTCAGACTTGTTACTGCCATTGAACAGTGATGATGATGTTTAGGATGTAGTAACTTATTGCATTGTAACGATAATAATACTTTAACTTAGTGTCTTAATCAATTCATTATGAGATTACAAACTGCAATAAATTTTGACGACGCATTAGCAAGCAAGCTTATAGATGAAAGTGGTCATAGGCGCCTAACTAATATACTAGAGGAAGCACTTTATGAAACCCACCGTAAAACTTCTTCCGAACTAACCGATGTTGACTTGGAGAAGCTCAATGCGTATATTACAAGGAACTATGATTCTAGTATACTTCGAATCATGAAAGATTTCAGGTTTAATGATCTGACAGAAACTTTTAACGTTAGACCTAGTGTTGGGCATGTAAGACTTATAGCATTTGATAAAACAACAAAGGATGTAAAAGCAAAGATCATTCTTCAGTCACTAGAGCTAAAGATGATCAGGGTCTTCGATTGTTACATTGTTACTCGTTATGAAGAACTATATGGATCACAATGTATTACGTTTAAGATAAACGACAACCTTAGTATTGGTAGTTATGACGAACTTTAACTCAGTTAAATTATAGTTAAAATGGATGATATAGATGGAGGTCTTTCAAAGGATGCGATCCAAAAGAGGGCTGATAGAGCCATAACCAACCTTGAGAAGCATGCAGAAAAGGCAGATAAAGCTGCTGAATACTCAATCGTGCGGTTTGATTTACTTATCATCTCGCTTTCGACGGGTGCATTATTGTTGTCAATCAATTACAGTCGAGAGCTAACAGACCACATTCATATTGGCTATCTTAAGTTCTCATGGCTAGCTTTCGTAGTATGCATAATTAGCAATCTACTCTCACAGGTGACAGGGTACTTTGGGAACATAAAGGATGTTGCAGCAACTAAGAATGTCATAAGAACAAAGCGAGAGAAGCCGCACCGAGGCAATCAAAAATCATTAGAGACTTGGTGTACTCGATTTAAGAATGCAACTCTTTGGTTGAATTTGGTAAGTCTACTAACTTTCATAATAGGTGTAACATCATTAATTGTATATTTTAATAGTAATACATAACATCATGAACGATAACGAAGAATTAAAAAGAAGAATTGAGGAAACAAAGCAGCGAGAAGAGCAAGCAAAACGGCAAAGAGAAGCAGAGCTAAGGAGAGCGCTAGAAGATAAACAAAGACGTGAGCAACAAGGCGGAGAGATTAGAAAAGGACATCCAGGAAGTGAAAGACCTGATGATGACGATTAGCGAATGTTAACTTGCACATTTTCTTAATGAGTTGGTATTGTTATCCCCCCCTTGATATAAAAATGTGCGCACCTGCTTGTTGTTATAAAAGGTAAACAGTTGTATTAGAATGCGTATTACCTTATAAAAACAAAGCATCAAATGATCTATCATGGCTTAATGTAAGTTAGGTAGGTAAATACAAGTACTATAACTGCATTTAACAATATTGCTATTACTGTGATTACCTTCCATGCAAGAGATAAGTAGTTTTGTACTGCTTTCCACTTGTACGGTCGCCCTTTTAAGAAGAATGGACAACTTTCTATCGCAATAACACCATCTAGACTTATATAGTATCTCGTAGTTTTATGATGTGGGCCGTGTTCTTGCTGCTGGCTGAAAACAAAGCCATCCTTGATAAGTTGTTCCCATGCTCGAGCAACTAATTTGGGTTCTACTTTTAAACTTTTAAACTTTGTACAGTGTTCGTCAGCAAATGGCCCATCCGCTTTCAACACATTTAACGATACATCCATTAGATCAGTAGCGGAAATTTGCCTTGTTGTTCTCATCTAGCTAAGGTAAGAAATGGATTTGTTTCAATATCCAAAAACTGAAACCTCCCCCTTAAAGTAAGGTAAAGTATAAATTCTTGGATATGGATAAGATAGATTGATTGACTTGCAATCTTCTCTCATTCTGTTATCTTTGCTTATCTAAACATCTCTATTAATCTATGCGCTCAATGAAACGATACAATCTGTTTAGACTTCCAGCTCCGTTAACTTTGGTAATGCTGTTGGTCTCGACAATAGCATTTGCACAGAAAACAACTACTCAACACTTGTCTTTTAAAGGAGTACCTATTAATGGTACGTTGCTAGATTATGTGGCTAAGATGAATCAGAACGGTTTCACTCACGTTGCGACTAAGGACGGCACAGCAATTCTCAAAGGAGATTTCGCAAGTTATAAGAGTTGCGTAGTAGGCGTGTCAACACTTAAACAAAAAGACTTAGTATACCAAATAGCGGTTGTATTTCCTGATAGAGAAACATGGTCGACGCTGTTCGGAAACTACAACACTTTAAAAGAATTGTTGACAGAAAAGTATGGAAAACCTTTTAAAGTAGTTGAAAAGTTTGACGATGACCAGTACAATGGAGATGGGGACGATGGCAACAAGATGTACGAAGTTAAATTCGATAGGTATAAGTATTACACGATTTGGCAGACGGAGCAGGGTGATATAGAAGTTTCAATTGAGCATAACAGCGTGACGAGTTGTTTTGTCAAGCTAGCTTATATAGATAAAATCAACGGAGCTATCATAAGAGCCAAAGCAAAAGACGACTTATGAAGTAGAGAGGTTATTAACTTTAAGTTATAGCACGACGTGAACCTATATCCTATTAATGTACCATCTGCAATAAGATATCAACAACTAGCTTTAGAATTATCAGGTGAAACCGTGCACTTAAATGGGTATACTGGTAAAGATTGTACAAATATAAAGTTGCAGAGATCAATACCCAGAAGACATTAACATGTTAATCAGTTATAAGAATGATAATAAGGATTGAGGGTGAACTTTTAAAAAAGTTAGAAAGTGCAGGAATCGAGGTTGTCGAAGTTGAAAAATCAATAATTGACGATGAAGGACTTCAGGAGACGAGGATTATATCTACGGCAAAATTCCCTTGTGGAAGAGAGTTTAAGGATCTTAGATTCAATGATAGGGTAGATATAAATACATACATAGAAAGTGAGTTTGAGCATTACCGCTTTGTAAAGGACTACGAAGCAGTTTGGTCTTCAAAACACAATGTTATTGAATGCGAGTTACAGCCAGTTTCACGCACCATAATTCCTAGTAGCTACCTAATGAAGAGAATGTTTAGAAGCTTTGGTGTAGACACAGATGAAATTAGTGATGATTATCGCTTCAACTTTATAGATAAGGAAACTGGTCATACTGTATCAATTGGCTATGCAAGCTCGGAATTTGCACTGCTTGCATGTTCAACTACGCTGTCCATACCATACGATAGATATTTAAAACGACCGACACTTAAAATTGAAAATATAGAGCTTCAGAATCATGATCAAGCTAAAGGTATACTTGAAAAGGTGGGTAATGCTCTTCTCTTTAAACTGGATTTAACGGCTAATGTTGGTTTTAAACTTTCGCACGATCGAGAGATACGTCGAGCCTACCTTAGGCCAAAGAATGAAGAACCTAATAAAGATTTGTCCTTTCCAAGTTACGAATATGATAGTGAACCTATGTCTCTGTATTGGTACGCTAAGTCAGCAACCGACATGCCACTATTGCAGTTTCTAGCTTTATATCAAATATTAGAGTTCTACTTCCCAGTCTTTTCGCGCCAGGAAGCGCACCATCAAATAAAAAATATAATCAAAGACCCACGGTTCAATCCTAATAAAGACTCAGACATTACAAGGGTATTATCAGCTATAACACAGAATAAGAATCAACTTGGTTTTGGCAGTGAGTTGGAACAATTAAAATCAACATTGAGTAGCTGTGTGATTGGAGAAGAGATACGAGAACAAATCTTAAATGATCAGGATATGCTAGCTTTCTTTAAGGATAAAAAAGCGAAGAAACTCTCTGGTAAGATCATCAATGCCGAGAACAAGGCAACTGATCTTATTGGAGAAATAGCAGAGCGAATATATGAAATTAGATGCAGGGTTGTTCATACAAAAGCCTCTGACAAGAACTATGATTTGTTGATTCCTTCTTCTCCCGAATTAAAGCACCTTAGATATGATATTTCTGTGTTGGAAGCCATTGCGAAGAAAGTCTTGATTTCAACAAGTAGAGTATTAAAGCTTTAAATTGACATCCACGATGTTTGAAAGAACATAAACTATACTAGCAATTGTAAAATGAATAGGCTTATTTATATATTATCTATACAATAACACACAAATTTAAGCTTGTCCTACCAATACGTTTAAAGGAACTACGGCATAAACGCTCATGTGGCAACCGCACAGTCCATTTATTCCGTTCCTCCTTTACTTAATTGGTTTGAAAGCTTGATACATGTGCCATATTTAAATAGATACAACTATGGTACAAGAACAATTTAAGGTAGCTGAAGTGCAAGTAAGCTATAGACCAGATTACGACATCAACGAGCGTCCAAGGATTAGCTCATCTCAACAGATGTATTACCTTATAAAGCAACAATGGGATCTAGGTAAGATTAACTTTCTCGAAGAGTTCAAAGTTGTTCTGCTTAACAGAAGTAACCGAGTTTTAGGTGTTGTTGACATTTCAATGGGTGGAGTTAGTGGTACTTATGTTGATCCTAAGGTAGTGTTTGCAACCGCTTTAAAAGGTAATGCATCTAGTTTGGTACTCACCCATAACCATCCTAGCGGATCGCTTAGACCAAGTGAAGCAGATATTAAGTTGACGAAACGATTGATTGAATGTGGAAAGCTATTGGATATAATAGTCTTTGATCACATCATTATAGGTGAGGATAGCTACTACAGCTTTGCCGATGATGGTATGATTTAACTAACTTAGCGACAACTAACAAATTATTAACTACGCTACGCTTGTTGATAAGTGTGTCCCAAGTTCTTTAAACGAATATATACTGAATCATTTTGAGTCTCAAATTGGCGACAAACCAGCCGACAAAATGAGTTGAAAGAGGCGATTTTAGGGCAAAATCAGTGTGAATAAGAGATAGAAATCATCTTGAACCAAATTCAATAACGGTTCAAAAACAGCGAACGCCATCCTAAAAGGTGCGGCCATCTTCATTAAATTTTTCCCAGCTGTATTTAAAAGGTTCTGATTTCACTAACCAATGATTCATATTGTATTTAATTTTAAAGGGGCTTTGAACTACGCTTCAAAACTAATAAAATTGAATGGATTAGGAAATAGGGAGGTAAATAAGGTAAGATGTAAATTAGATAGATGTACTTACTTATGTGTAATTATGGTTTCCCGTATTATTAGAAGATTTTATTGAATACCTTTAGGTTAGTTTTTACTAATTTTCTAATCATTTCATCTTAAATTAAATCTCTAAGTGACTAATACTGAATACCTCAATTTTTTTTTAGATACTACAATTTCAAATCTTAGCCACGCCCGTCTAAATGGTCCTAAAAAGGAGTTAAGTTTTACCATAAATTGTAAAGATTTAGAAGATTTCAATCATATTGATATCCGTCAATCTGAAAAATACAAATCAATTTTCGACGAGCTAAAATATGCTGACGGACCGATCTTATACTGGTTCGAAATCATTTCTGAAACAAACCCTGGTGAAGTTATTAAAGCTTTAAACGACTACAAGTTATTAACAAATGCTAAATCAACTCCAGCGTTGAAGAAAAATATTAATTTAAATTCAAAAACACTTTACGTTGGCAAAGTTAAAGGAAGCTTTTGGGGACGTCTAATTACACACTTAGGATTTTATAAAGTAAACGCTACCCAAGGACTTCAATTGTATTATTGGGCTAAGCATTTATCACTTGATTTAAAAGTTCATATAATGGAATTTGATAATAATATGGCAGATACCATGCCTATAATTGAATATGCCTTTGCAAAGCAACTAAAGCCGTTGGCAGGGAGACACAAATAGGAAGACGTCAATTTGATGGTATATAGAATTTCACATACTTTTAACCCTAATTGATAAATACGCTACTCTCGTTCGCCAATCTGCCCAGTTCTGGGCAACTATGCGCTACAGTATAGCACTTACATTTTAGTTGCAAAAAAATAAACAAACCAATTCTATTTAATAATAATTATGAAAAAAACAATTACCTTTTTAATTGTCCTATTGTCAAGTGTCAATATCTATGCCCAAGAAAATATTGATTTATTAACATACGCCAATACCCAAGACATTAATTTTTTTAGCTCAATTAAAAATGGTATTCAAGTAAAAGAGTATGTGACGGTTAGTAAGAATAGTGTAAAGTTAGGTGATACTTTAACATTGGGAACGCCTACTTCTGAAGAAATGAGCACAAGGACTTACTCAGGCAGTTATGGTACTAGAGCAAGAGGAGGTGTGGCACAATCAAGAAGTACTTCTAAAAAAACTTACGAGTTTATACAAATGGGTAGGCCTGCCGGGTTTGGAAGTATAATGTCTGCTATGAACGGGGATGCACAAAGCATGGCAAATAATAGTTTAAAAAATACTATTGTTGTTGTCAATGAAATAAAAACATATCATAGAGGTAGTAAAAATAAACCTTTGTACGTCGTTATGGTGTTAGGTGAAATAAATGGTAGAGCTTTTGGTATAAATAAATATCTAAGTGTAATGGATACAGAGTTAGCTATTGAGTCTGGTGAAGTTTTATTGAAAAATAGAAAAATGACTAGAGATGAAGCTATTGCTAAATTAAAAGAAGCCAAAGAATTAACTGAAATTGATATGATGAGTAAAGAAGATTTTGAAAAATTAAAAAAAGAACTTGCTCCAATTATTACCTCTAAACCCCAAGAGTAATACTTTTTATAATGAGATTTGTGAAAAGTGAGGCTTTTAGATCCGTATCAATTTTCAGCTCTAAAGCCTGCTCTTCCACTACTAGCGCAAGTCTTAGGGTTTACCCCTTGCTGGCGTACTCGTGCCGCGTGTGCATTTGATACTGGTGCATCTTAAATTTATTTCACACGCGGCACGCGTGCGCCAGCGCATAAAAAACATATCTCAAAAATTTTACTGTTATTCATAAAGAAAATCCTTTTTTAAAGAGGCTATCTCACATCCTGATGATCAAAACAATGCAGAAACAAAATAACGAGAAACCTTTTTTTGTTTCCCTCGCTGGCGCACGCGTGCCGCGTGTGCATTTGATACTGGTGCATCTTAAATTTATTTCACACGCGGCACGCGTGCGCCAGCGCATAAAAAACATACCTCAAAAATTTTACTGTTATTCATAAAGAAAATCCTTTTTTAAAGAGGCTATCTCACATCCTGATGATCAAAACAATGCAGAAACAATATAATGAGAAACTTTTTTTGTTTCCCCCTTGCTGGCCCCTCCGCTGGCGCACGCGTGCCGCGTGTGAAGATTTAATTGCTATATTTTTTTCGATCATTTATATTATCTTTAACACACAATCACCTCTGTAAATAGCACTATCATCTATAGGCATTCCCTTAGCTGGTCAGTTTAATTCATCCCTTTTATAAAAAAGAAAATGCCTTTTACCAGCACTGGTATGAACTAAACTTAATTGAATGAGCCGTAAATATAAATTCGATAATAAGGAAGGACTATATTTTGTAAGTTTTGCAACAGTTTATTGGATAGATGTATTTGTACGTCAGATATATTGTGATATTTTTGTAGACAGTTTAAATTATTGCAAGAAAAATCTTGGCTTAGAACTATATTGCTGGTGCATTATGCCCAGCCATGTACATTTGATATTTAGTGCAAAAAACAATAATCCAGCTATTTTATTGGGAAGAATAAAAGAGCATACTTCTAAAGAAATTGTTAGAGCAATTATAGAAAACAGTCAGGAAAGCAGAAAAGATTGGCTACTCTGGATGTTTAAACGGGCTGCGTCAAAAAGCAGCAATGTGAAAGGCTATCAATTTTGGCAACACCATAATAAACCAATTGAATTATGGAGTACGCCCGTTATTGAGCAAAAGGCAGATTATTTACATGAAAACCCTGTTGTGGCTGGTTACGTTAACGAGGCATGGCATTGGAAATATAGCAGTGCAATAGATTATAGTGGAGGTAAAGGACTGATAGATTTGGAGGAGTTGGGGTAGGGAAAAATGCACACGCGACACGCGTGCGCCAGCATAAGAACTATCAACTGCAAGCATAAACCCCTCGCTGGCGCACGCGTGCCGCGTGTGAAAGCCCCTCGTTATGTTGAGTTCTATTAAACTCCTGTAGGCAAATATTACTCTTTTGATACCTAATATAATAAGAGATTATAGTAGGGTAAAGGACTGATAGATTTGGAGGAGTTGGGGGAAAGGAAAAATGCACACGCGACACGCGTGCGCCAGCATAGGCAAGTATAGAACCATTAACTGCAAGCATAGAACTATGAACTGAAAGTATAAACCTATCAACTGCAAGTTCTGAACTACTAACTGCCTTTATTTATGCGCCATTCTTCAAAAAGATTTCGTGAATGATTTTATTGTATTTATCTTAGCAATGCAGAACAGTAATTAACAATATCTTTTAACTTAATCAGAGAAGCATAAAATAAATTAAAAATTTCACAATATTCCTGAGTGAGCGGCTTAGACCCGCATCTTTCAATATCTCTGAAAAGAGTTAATTGTTGTTCTGCAGCACTCAGGAACTTTTTATCAAATGTTATGCAGAACAACAATTGTAAAAACCCAAACACACAGCTCCCAAATCAGGTAGCAGCTGTAACAGAATTCCGGAAACTGATTGAAGCCTATTTTGAAATGAATAGTTTATCGGATGTAAATCAAATACTTACTGAAATGATCAGCGCAACTACCGGGCCCGATCCTCGTTCAGGTAAACACAACCCTATTACTATTGCCAACGCCCTTTATGATGTAAACAATATCATCAAACTCTTTGCAAAAACTAAACTTTTGGCCAATGAAGAAACCTTTCAACAATACGCCCATAGCCAGACTTATCAATTGCAAGCCGTTGCCCATTTTGATGTAGAACACCTATCTGAACTGTTATATTTTGGCTTAAATGCCTACATCTTTCAAGAAGAAGGTTATGAAGGTGCAACCCTAAACTTTTCTGCCGAAATTACCATTGCATATAAAATGATTTACGATTGGTTTACAGATTGCGATGCTTGGCATACGGCTTTTAAACAAAGAATTCAAATCAATTAATTTGAGTAGCTGTATCACCAACTGATAAGTTATGGCAATCGCTACTCCCCTCCTTTTTGTAAGGAGGGGAGCCTAACGGGAGGATGGTTTTTAGTGGTTAAGTAGTTCATTTAACCTCGGGTGGTGAGACACTGCCTGATAAGATAATTTCGAAACAAAATAACTGGTTTTTTTTGTTTCGGATAAAAAAGTATCTAAAATAGCTTTATTAAGTCTGGAGGTGTTTCTGGTCGTAGTTCACACGTTTTTTAAACACTTTAAGGCAGGAATAATAGAGGTTAAATTTTTGGGTTTAGAAATTTATTCATGTATTTTATATCATACATCACTATAATTATTTTTCATCCGCTATAGCAATGTCTAGCGAAGATCTTTATAATTGGTTGCTTCGTTGTGCCTCCTCGCAACAATTCTGCTTGGCGATTGTCCTCTTGAACTTAATTCAGAACTTTCTTAAACAGGAGCTTAACTAGATGTTAAAATCAAAAAAATTAAGGCATTAAGTTTCATAAAGCATGTTAAAATTCTCCTGCTCACTTCCTCCCGAATTCACGAAAAATCATACTCCGGCATCATGCAAAGGTTGGTCCCGCAGATCTAAATGATCACCGCAGATTTTACTACTCGCTTCTGCGAAAATCTTTTTAATCTGCGGGAAAATTATTTAAGCGAGCAGACTGCATAACAGGAGTGTCACCCAGAGCGCAGCGAAGGATAACTGCGTTTCTCCTCCATTAACTTCCTTCAACATCCACCCTTTCTCATGTACATGAACTGTGGGTTAAAGCGATCGTCCTCTTGAACTTGATTCAGAACTTTCTTAAACAGGAGCTGAACTAGATGTTAAAATCAAAAAAATTAAGGCATTAAGTTTCATTAAGCATGTTAAAATTCTCTCGCTCACTTTCTCCCGAATTCACGAAAAATCATACTCCGGCATCATGCAAAGGTTGGTCCCGCAGATCTAAATGATCACCGCAGATTTTACTACTCGCTTCTGCGAAAATCTTTTTAATCTGCGGGAAAATTATTTAAGCGAGCAGACTGCATAACAGGAGTGTCACCCAGAGCGCAGCGAAGGATAACTGCGTTTCTCCTCCATTAACTTCCTTCAACATCCACCCTTTCTCATGTACATGAACGGTGGGTTAAAGCGATCGTCCTCTTGAACTTAATTCAGATCTTTCTTAAACAGGAGCTGAACTAGATGTTAAAATCAAAAAAATTAAGGCATTAAGTTTCATTAAGCATGTTAAAATTCTCTCGCTCACTTCCTCCCAAATTCACGAAAAATCATACTCCGGCATCATGCAAAGGTTGGTCCCGCAGATCTAAATGATCACCGCAGATTTTACTACTCGCTTCTGCGAAAATCTTTTTAATCTGCGGAAAAATTATGGGAACGACAAATAATCCCCATCATTTTTACTTGTTTTCTGCTTATCTAGCCTATTGCGCATAGCAATATCCCGAATTTCAGAGAGATGATCATCCATTAAAAAACCAGTAAATGTGCCAGGCATCCCTTCATCTTTTCCAAAATCGCCTTCTAAAATGGCGTTTACGAGTAAGTTATACCATTGTTTCAACAAATTATCATGCTGTTGTTTTTCTGCCTCCAGCATCAAAATTTTAACAAGTTGCGGTATCGATAGCTTTTGCGGACTTTCATGATCTGCTTTCGGTAAAATATCAAATTCACATAAACTTTTCCAAAGCAAATCTCCGGCATCGCCATATAGGTACATAATGCCATTTTCCCGCTGCGCATAAGCCACTGCATTTTTATCCTGATCATACACCCAATCACCATCCTCATCTTCCGGAAGTTGCGCTTCGGTAATGCCAAGTTGAGGGTATTCTTCAACCATGATTTTATAAACAAATCTATGCTTAACCAAAATATCCATCACTCTGAAGTGAGTATAACTGGTATCAAAAAATGCCTCTAAACGGTACAAATTAAATAAGATGTCTCGCTTAGTAATTAAATCATCATTCGAAGACCGATCGATCAGATAGGTGGTTTCTTCTACCAGATCTTCAATTTCATGCATCGACATGGCTTTACTTTCTGTTAAGGTCGGTGATTAATAATGGATTATCGATTTTTAAACGGTCTATCAGTTCTTTTACGGCATCAGTAGTTGGATTTATCTTAAGTAGTTCTACCTCAGCATTGGTAATACCTACCATTTGGAGAAAACTCACTTCACCGTGCGGCGTCTGTATTTTTCCCAGTTCAGGGTCTAGGGTAAAAACAAAACCAGTAATTTCGGTTTCCGTATCCAGTCTGATGGGCCCATTGGCCGGAACAAAGTGATTTTCTTCAAACCACTTTCCACTCGAAAATACATAGCGGGCCAGTTTATTCATCACCTGTATGGCCCAGATGGGATCATTCTGATCATCCTGAAAGGGTACCAGTCGAAAAGTAAACTCAAAACCCCATTTACTAAATTCGTCACCAGCTTTCTCTTCATCATAATAGAGTTCGCTCATGCCGTAACTCACTATGTGGCGATGAAATTCCTGATGATTACTGTCATACACACTGGCACCATCTATCGGATCGCTTCCACCTGCCATATAATGCAAACCACACAAAGGTGGATAATGGCGTGGTTCTGTGCTGCCATAAATTTTATCCAATTGAAGATCAATTGCCTGCCAGCCTGGGGTATCTTCTGAGGTGAATTGTTTTTGATATTCTTCTTTATTCATTACAATTGCTTTTGTGTTTAGGTTAAGAAAACCATTTTATTATAAATGATTATAAACGCAAGAATGGATAACATCTGATAAAAACGCACCAAAATCTACATAACAAAAAGCTATTAATTTGTTATCATTCCGTGGCCCTGCCAGCCCATAATATGTCCATCATCCTCACTTACCCGTACCAGTTTACCATTATTATTAAACACCAGTTGCAGGCCGTGCTCCTGTTCCCATTCGCAATTAAAGGTTAAACGAAGGTATACGCCCTTATCTTCATAAGGTTCACGGGTAACATATATTTCTCTTGGTATAACATAATTCCATATTTCCTCGGGATCTTTAATATCCCATAAATGCTGGTCAGCTTCATCATAGCCTATCGCATCTAAAAAATCCATACAGTTTCGATAAACATGTGCAGTAGTTGCTTCGCGATCTTTAAGCGTTTTTAACATAAAATTACGGATGGTTTCATCAGCTTCATCCATAAAGTTTTCATCTTCATTAGGATTATAATCGGTGATGGTGAAGTTCATTTCAACATCATCTAAAAAACCGATTTTTTGTGGTGGTGATACCCACCAATCATCAAAATCTGTGTTATTTAACAGACCAATTACAGCAGATGTTACTTCCGTTTGGGTGATGGGTATCCGTTTCTTTTGAGGAGGAATTTCATTACTCAGGCTTGCAAAAGCAGTTTCCTTTTCTGTCTCTGTTCTTGGCGTATAGCTTTCTAATTTTAAGAACAGTTCCTTAATGTTCGTTACCCGTGTCATCTCTTTGCTAGAAATGGTGATGGCCAAATCTTGTATATTCTGATCATACCGAACAGATAACATATTATAATGATAATTAGTAGGCAGCTCAAAAAAGAAGTATGAACTATAGGTATAATAAGCCAGGCAAATTCTATAACCATCTGAATGATTAATGGGATCATCTGGAGAACAGTTTAGCTTAGGATGATATTTGCGGATAATAAATAGCTTTTCCCCATTAGGACTAAGCGCTGCCAAAGGATATTTTTTTAAAAAGTCCCTTAGATATTTATCGTTTTTGGATAGAAGATTCTCTCCTGGGTTTTCAATTTCCCAACCAGTCATTTCCATATGCTTTACATTTTAAACATTCGTTGATCTGTTTTAATTGATTTATCATTTCGCCATTTTAGCCAAGCAATACTATGATCACACCGAATAGCTAATGTTTTTCAAGGTTTATGCCAATGCTTTAAACTTGACAGTATTAGAAAAAGTGCTATGGCATAGCCATAACACCTTAAGCTGAGAGGCGCTATAATAATTTTGAATAACGACTTCATTCTATTTTTTTAAATTTTACTTTCTTTTTGTGACGCGAAGTTGAATCTGCCTTCAAATATTTTTCCGATGATGGGAACTGGCTTCTCTACTTCATTATTCGCAGCAATAATGCCCAATAACAACAGCAAAAACGGAATGAGTAAAACGATATAAAAGATAAAACCCAGCGAAGGGATAATCGCCAGGATGATGCTACTGATGATACTTAATACAAATGAAGTAATGATAATCCCAAGCGACTGCCCTAAATGATAATTAACCAGTCTGCTTTTTTCTGTAGATTTTTTAAATTCCAGATATGAAATGATCCACCCGATGAGGGTAATGTAGGCTACTATGGCCATCGTTTTGTTTTTCATGATTTTATGATTTAGTGATAGAATACCACAAAATTAATGGCACTTGCATTCCAAACCAAGAAAACAGGGTCTACTCAAAGACTACAGACAAAAAAATAATGGTCTACAATGCGTCTACTAAAAACACCTAAAACACTTTATTACAACAACTTAATATAATTTACATTTTTCCGGAAAGTATTTCTTTTTTCTATTTTTGGTTCATGCAGCTACCACTGAAATCATTATTATTGCTTGTATCCCTTTCGTGTGTTTTTAATATAGATGCACCAGCACAAAAAATATATCTGGATTCGCTGAACCGCTTACTGGCTCAAAAAGATATTTCTAAAATAGAACAGGTTAATATTTTATGCAAACTAGCGAAAGCAAATTTTGAACAGCATTTACCAACTTCTTTTAAGCAGACGAACAAGGCGCTGCAAATTAGCCAGACTTTGCCTGATGGACAAGGTAAAGCCATGGCCTATGCCACGTTGATTCATCTGTATGTTTGGAAAAAAGACCTAAAAAATGCCTATGCAAGTCGAGACAGCGCTATGTACTACGCCAGAAAAACAAAAGATCGTACAACACTTGGTTTTGTATGGTTTAGAAACGGGTGGTTGGATCTGGTGAATGACGAGAATGATCAGGCAGCAGTGAAGCTCTTAAAAGCACTTGATTATTTTAAAGGGCAACAAGTACCTGATTATGAAAGTACTGCATATCATTATTTAGCCAGCATTTACAGCTACGGGAACAATTCTGCGAAGCAAAAAAAATATGCCGATTTATGTTATAAAAAAGCATTGGAGAGCCAACAGGTAGACCAATTAAATAATGCTTATTATACCATCGGACAAACTTATTTCGATCAGTTTAAACTCAATATCACAAAACGTAACCTGTTAGACTCAGCCATTTTTATTTATAAAAAATCTTTGTTGCTTTCTAAAAAACAAGAAGGTCGTTTAATTTTAAGAAGCAATACAGCAGCCATTGCCTTAAATACTGCTAATGCCTATTTCCAATTTTTCCCTGTCACTTACCGTGATAGTGCAGAGAAATATCTGGATCAGGCTATCGAAATTGCTACTAAAACCAATTTGCAGGAAGTATTACTAAACTGTTATGGCCTACGCAGCGAATATGCCTTAAGAGACGGGCATGATGACGAGGCCGAAAAGATTTTACTAAATGGCTTAATTAAAACAGATGGCGTAGTGAGTATGCCCATAACCAAAGCCAGAATTTACCAGGGACTGGCTAATATTGCAGAAAAAAAAGGAGATGATAAGCTTGCCTTGAAATATATGAAGCAATATTTTGAGTATTATAAAAAGGCATTTAATGAAGAAAAAATCAATAGTATAACCCGGGTAGAAGCACAGTATCAGTCAGCCAAGAAAGAACAAGAAATTGCTTACTTGCATCAAGAAGCTGTATTTGCAAAAAAACGCACCACCTTCTATATCATGCTAGGGATTATGGGAATGGCGGTACTGCTTTTTCTACTTCGATCTTATAACTTTAAATTAAAAGCATCAGTCCGGAAACAAGAGTTAATAGATAAGGAAAAAACGGCCGCAGAATTAAGGGCACAATTAAAAGAGGCTGAAGCCGTACAACTACAAACGGAACAGGTTTTACTTAAAGAGCGCCAGGAACGTTTACAAAAAGAACTGCTGGCTGGCACTTTACAGATAGAAGAGAAAAACGAATTACTGGAATTGCTTTCTGGCAAGGTAAGTACAGAAAGTCACCTCTCTTTTGATGAACAAATTAAAAGGATTTTGAACCAGCAAAAGAAAATGGACAAAGATTTTGAAGTTCAAAAAAATGAGTTTTTTGAAACTAACCCTGCTTTTTTTGAACGTTTACAACAGCAAGCTAACCAAAGCCTAACCCGGCTTGATTTAAAATACTGTTCTTATATGCTGATGGGGCTTTCAAACAAAGAAGTATCTGTACGTTTAGGTATTGAACCCAAAAGTGTGCGCATGAGCAGATACCGGATTAAACAGAAGCTAGGGTTGGGAAAAGAGGATGACCTGAATGTATTTCTACAGAATCAAAGTTAAAGTTGATTTAGTGAAGAATCCCTTTAAAAAACCATCATTGCGAAGCATATCTTTCATCTGCTGAAGCAATCTCCATCGACATATCCGCAAAAATAGATTGCTTCGTTGTACCTCCTCGCAAGGACGATACTGCTAGTAGAATCGTCTTCCTGAACTTGTTTCAGGATTTTACCATAAAAGGTGCTGAAATCAATCCGATAACTATCGGATCAGCATGACGATTTCGTTGGAAAACCCTTTAAAAAACCGTCATTGCGAAGCAAATTCTTCATTTGCTTCGCAATCTCCTCAAACTTACTAATGCTACTATCCAATTAGGCAGATAGAGTTAGCAGATCTTCAATGTACTAATCTATCGTAAAATACCTCAGCCCAAGCGTAGTGCTATTTTCCTTTCTAACTTTATTTGTTAAGTCTCTATCTTCTGAAAGTTTCTTCTCATACGATGGAATCATTTCTTTCATTCTTGATTGCCATTCTGGCGTAGCCATTTGTTAAGGGAAGCATCTTGTTTTGCCGGTTTATTTTCCTATTAAATCAGGTTTCCTTTTTCTTCTATAGGAGGATGAAACTCATTTTCACTCTTCGAAATTACAATGGTAGCCACACCGTTACCAATAATATTGGTTAAGGCACGTGCCTCACTCATAAACTTATCTACGCCAAGTAAAAAAGCAAGACCTTCAATGGGTATTTTATGAATGGCAGCCAGTGTAGAGGCCAGCACAATAAAGCCACTTCCAGTAACACCTGCAGCACCTTTTGATGTCACCATTAAGATGCCGATGATACTCAGCATTTCCCACACTGAAAGTTGAACGCCATATAATTGGGCCAGAAAAATAACGGACATAGAAAGATAGATAGACGTTCCATCGAGATTAAAAGAATAACCAGTTGGAATAACCAACCCTACAACAGATTTACTACAACCCATTTTTTCCAGTTTCATCATGATGGATGGCAGTGCAGATTCCGAAGAAGAAGTGCCAAGAACCAGTAAAAGCTCTTCTTTGATGTATTTAATAAACTTCCAGATGCTCATCTTATAATATTTCATAATGCTACCAAGAACTATGAAAATGAAAAGCCCCATTGTTAAGTATACTGTACCCATTAATTTTGCCAAAGGAACAAGCGTGTGTAAACCAAATTTTCCGATGGTGTAAGCCATTCCGCCAAAGGCGCCAAGTGGTGCGAGGTACATCACGTATTTTAACCCTTTAAAAACAATTTTGGAGGCATAACTCAGTCCACTCACTACCTTTTCACGATGTTTAGAATAGTTTAAAATGATACCGAAAATGATGGCAACCACTAAAACCTGAATGGTGAGGTTACTCATAAAGAAATTGATCCAGTCAAAGCCCTTAGCTGGCGCTGAAGTATACTTGGAAGCATTCTGGATTTGCAGGTGAGATTTATCAATATTCCCGGGCTTAATTAAGATCGCCATCAGGATACCAATCGCTAATGAAATGGTAGATACCACTTCAAAATAAATCAGCGATTTAAGGCCAATTCTTCCCACCTTCTTTAAATCGCCCATGCCACTGATGCCCAGCACAATGGTTAAAAATATAATGGGAGCGATAAAAAGCTTGATGATATCGATAAAAGTTTTACCAATAATTTCCATCTTAACGGCTGTTACTGGCGCATAACTACCCAGTATTACACCCGCAATAATGGCGATAAGTACCCAAAAGGTAAGATTGGAGAAAATTCGCTTCCAAAGGCTTTTAGAAAGCATGGCTTGCTGATCTACTGGTTGAGGATTTTTGTTAATTAACATATTACGCTTTTTTATTAATCTATATTGATATGGTACATCAGAACAAACATCATTTTCCTTTCAGAAACTTTGAGTTCATTTCCCTGAAGGGTATAAATGGGTCTGCTTTGTGCATTAAATACAAATTTTGAGGCATGATCACGAAGTAAAAGATTCAAACCGAGGTCGTAGGTAAACATTGGATCGGCTAATTGCTCAAATTTAGAATACTGAATACCAATAGCAGGCATTAATCTTGCTTTTCTTTTTTTGCTGATTAAAATATGGCAGTGAAAAACCATTCTGAAAAATGAAACCGTTTCCCGTTCCCACTACCGGATAGGCATTGCCAGATCCATTAAAGGAAGCTGTACTGGCGTCTTTGTTTTCCTGGCAGATGAAAAGCAATTGCCAATAGGAAGGAAATTTAAAGACTGCCTTAAATAATTGATCATAAGGAAAAACTTCCTAATCAGATCTACTTATACCTATTTAAACCTGTAACAACTTTTTCCATACGCTATCTAAAAGATAACCTAAAAAAGATGTTATGAAAAAAAGTTACCTAATTATTTTATTGTACGCAACCCTGCCACTCATCGGTTGGAGTCAGGAGTTAATCTCCCCGAAAAAAAATTTAGTAGATAAGAAATGGATTCACAACCAGAACTACCAGATGGAATGGACCATGCTTAGAGACACCAGCAAGTTTACCATTGGTTTCGTAGATACAAAAGTGGAGGTGTTAAGTGATAAAATCCAGGTAATTACAACAGTTAAAATGAAATCGTCCCCATCACCATGGATTGATTCAACTATTGTTAAAAAGGCAGATCTTTCACCCGTTTACCATGCTTCTTACAACGCACAACGAGATATGTCACTTCACTTCGGAGCAGAAATTAAAGGTTTCTACCAAGATAAAATCAGTGGTAAAAAGACAGCAATAGCTCAACAAGCTGCACCTGGTTATTTCGACAGTAATTTCTACCCAACGCTTATAAACTGGTTGCCATTGAAAACTGGCTTCAAAGCCGATCTCAATATTTTTGATTATAATCCAAAAGGAAAAACTGGTGTCATTAAGGCACATATATTAAGCGTAAGCGAAGGGAAATACCATACCAAAAAATCAGGAGACAGAAAGGTTTGGATTGTAGAAGCTTCAGATGAGATAAGCAGTGCAGATGGAAAAAGCGTCTATCAAATCGACCAAATTACCAGGCAGCTGTACCAACAGCGAATTACTATGGGCAACCGCATTATGGAAATGACCCTGATAGAACCTTAGTTTCTTTCCACTTTCGGTACATGCTGATTTAAAAAGGATGTACCGATCAAAAAATAGACTTGTTTTTTCAATATTCAATTATTCACCAAAAGCAATTGAATCCCAATTTTGCAGCATAAAATTTTGTTCAAAATAGATAAGTAGCAGCGATCAATCTATCTCATTTTATTTTTATGACGATTGCAATCGATCCCGTGAACGATTGCACAAATATTTTTACTAGAATAAGACATAGGAATAATCATAATATGTAATTTAACAAATACATCCTGTATTACATTATCCGACATCCTGAGAAACCTCGCGCTCACACTCTTTTCGATTCTAACCAAATTTTAATTCAAAATGAAAAACAAGTATTTATTACTATGCCTTGTGGCTATGGCCATGGCATTTTCTATGCCTGCGTGCAAGAAAACAAATCCATCTGAAAGTGCTAATCTTAATGGCCAAACAACTGCCTCAACAGTTGCTGTTATTGAAGCTGTTTGCCCATCAAAAGGCTGGTCATCTCAAAATGGGGGGACAACTGGAGGAGGTGAAGTAACCGCAACAGTAGTCACAAACTATACCGCGCTGAAATCGGCCATACAAAATACCAGTGTTAAAGTGATTCAGGTAAATGGAACCATTACCATCCCTTCCGGAGGACGGATTTCCTTTCAGGATCAAACCGGAAAAACAATTTTTGGTTCATCGGGCGCAAAGCTTGTATCTGCCGACCAAACCAAAGACAATTCCGGGATTATGTATATTAAGAGGTGCAACAACATCATCATGAGAAATATCATTTTTGAAGGGCCTGGTGCATATGATGTAGATGGGCAAGACAATGTAACGGTTGATGCCTGTAACAACATTTGGGTTGATCACTGTGAATTCAGGGATGGCGTAGATGGCAACTTTGATATCAAAAACATTTCTGATTACATCACCGTATCTTACTGCAAATTTTCCTACCTCAAACCACCTAAAGCGGGCGGTTCAGGCGGTTCAGATGATCACCGCTTTTCAGACCTGATCGGATCCAGTGATGGTGCAACCGCAGATAGGGGTCGTTTACGAATTACCTTTGTTCGTTGCTGGTGGGCACAGGGTTGTGTAGCCAGAATGCCTCGTGTAAGATTTGGCAAAGTGCACATTGTTAACAATTTATTTAATAGTACGGTAAGCAAAAGCTGTGTACAGGCTGGCTTTGAAGCAAATATTTTGGTGGAATCAAATGTATTTGAAAATGTGAAAAATCCTATTGATCTTATGGATAATACCGCTACAGCAGTACAGGTAAAAAACAATCTTTTTACCGCAGTTACCGGAAATACATCAGGTAATGGAGTCAACGCTTTTACGCCTCCATATAGCCTGACTATTCTTAATGCTTCTAGCGTAAAGGCTACAGTAACGGCTTCCAATGGAGCAGGTGCAACCCTATCCGGGAATACTTGTTCGTCGCTATAATTTTTAGTCAATCAGATGACTTCATTCGCCAGTGAAAAACAATTATGATGACTGATCGGAAATAAACAGGATAATTTAAGTCATTTGATGGATACAAACAGAGCGCAGATATTCATTAAATGACTTAATTCGTATGATGTTAATGAATGATTTTAAAAACCAGTTCCTTTAATAATTCGCCATCGCTTACATTTCCAGAACTATCAAGGCCTTTGCTTTTTAAATCATAAGCCCTTAACAAACTAATCACCTGAAAAACTTTTCCCGTATTATAGTTTCTGGCTGCCACTTCATAATCCTTTACAAAAAACGGAGGAACACCTAGCGCAGAAGCCGCATCAGCTTTATTTGGGATATAATGGTATTTAAGTAATTTGGTAAAATACCCACCCAAATTTGCCAATACCATTACCGTTGGATTGGCTTTCGGATTACTGGCAAAATAATTAATAATTTTATTGCATTTCAACACGTCTCGAATGGCCAGCGCTTTCTGCAATTCAAAAACATTATATTCTTTACTGATACCGATATTTTTCTGAACTAAATCGGTATTGATAGTCACCTCTTTAGAAACATTAAGCATCAGTTTTTCAATTTCATTGGCAATTTTAGATAAATCAGTACCTAAATATTCTGCCATTAACGCAGATGCCTGCTGATCGATTTTATACCCTTTTTCTTTTATAAATTCTTCAATCCAGGGCACCAGCTTATAATCACGAACCAAATCTGACTGAAAAATTATACCCGATTTATTAATCGCTTTATAAATTTTCTTCCGCTTATCAAAATTGGCATATTTAAACGCGAGTACCAGGATCGTACTAGGTAAAGGTTTTTCGAAATAGTTGAGTACAAATTCAGCCTCTTTACTACTGGCATCTTCTTTACCCCATTTTAAGTCTTGTGCCTCCTTTACAATGACCACCTGAAAGTCAGACATCATTGGATATCGTTTTGCAGCACCCAAAACGGTGGCCATATCGGTATCCTTACCATACAAAACAGTCTGATTAAAGCCTTTTTCCGCATCATTTAAAAGCTTATCCTCAATGTATTCGGTAATCTGATCGATATAATAAGATTCTTCTCCATGTAACAAATACACGGGTTTAAATTTTCGGGCTTTTAAATCTTTGATAATTTCGGCAGCAGTCATTAGCGGTAAAATTACAATTTAGGTTTTAGGATTTAAGTAAAAGTTTATAAACAATATTAACTTTGAAGCTGCTAATAATGGTTCGATTGTTTTGTGGTTAAATTATTAACCCAAAACATTCTATTAAAAACCGCCAACTGATAAAATGTTTAACCCTACTCCGCTTAACCTTCCGCCTTATCCTTTTAAAATTACCAAAAAAGATGATGTGATTTTCATTTTCGATGAATTGAGAAAGAAGCATTTGGTTTTGACCCCAGAGGAATGGGTTCGTCAGCATTTTATACAGCAACTGATTGCAGAAAAGAAATTCCCAAAAACATTGATTCAAATTGAAGGTGGTTTGGTTCTAAATCAATTGCAAAAACGGAGTGATATTCTGGTGTACAATACTGCCGGAGAAAAAGTGATGCTTATTGAATGTAAAGCCCCTAAAGTAAAAATTACGCAGGCAGTTTTTGAACAAGCATCGCGCTATAATTCTATTCATCAGGCTAAATGGATAGTTCTGACCAATGGTTTGCAACATGTTTTTGCCAAAATGGATCTGGAAAAAGGGAGTTTTGTTTTTATTCCTGAAATGCCGGATTACCAGGATTTGTAAATTTGATTTAAAGCTATCTTTAATAGGATTGTCATTACAAGAAGGCACGCCGAAGAATCAGCAACGACGGATTTTTCTTAAGATCCGCTAACCGAAGCGCCATGCTGACCTGTAGCGCAGCGGAAAGCTACGAAGTAAATTAATCGTCATGCTGATCCGATAGTTATCGGATTTAGTTCAGCATCTATCTCGATAAGATCCTGAGTCAAGTTCAGGAAGATGAACTATCGAACATTATCGTCATTGCGAGGAACGAAGCAATCTCCTTGTAAATGCTTCAAGGGAGATTGCTTCAGCAGATGAAGAATCAGCAACGACGGATTTTTCTTAAGATCCGCTAACCGAATCGTCATGCTGCCCTGTAGCGCAGCGGAAAGCTACGAAGTAATTCATCGTCATGCTGATCCGATAGTTATCGGATTTAGTTCAGCATCTATCTCGATAAGGTCCTGAATCAAGTTCAGGAGGACGATTTAAGAAAAAATCATTAAATAGCATATTCCCTTTTCCAAACCTGTTTATTTCCTGAATATATCGCTTCGTTACACATCGCCACACAAATCGAAGCTTGAGTACCGGTTTTTACATTTGATGCCGGAAGTTTACCAGAAATAACCGATTCGTAAAATTCTTCCAAAGCATAATTCGTTCCATCCATAGTTGGTTTATCTAAAATCGGAATTCCTCCATCTGTATTCACTACAATTTTTGATGCCCCGGTAACCCCATCTACAATCCCAAGTTCTTTTTTCCTTTCCGGCTCCGGATAAAAAACCCCCGTATTGGTAAGCAAAGAAACCGAACCTTTTGTACCCTTGATTTTAAAAAGATAACCATCATGAGCATTACCACAAGTTGCACCAAAGTTCCCGATCATTCCGGCCTGATCGTAACGAAGCATAGCCTGGATATTATCATAAGTTTCTCTTCCATCTTTAAACACGTCAATACCTCCTGTTCCGGTAATTTCATCAGGCTGGGTTTCGAAAGCCCAGTTAATAAAATCAATTTGATGTGAAAGCAGTTCGGCAGCTAATCCTCCAGAATATTCCTTGTACATCCGCCAATTAATCTGACGTTCCAGTTTAGGATCAATCACTTTTCTTCGCCAGTTCCCATTTCTATCCCAGCGACAATCTACCTGCGAAACTTTACCCAAATACCCACTTTGGATCATATCCTTTACCCTAAAATACAAAGGTGAATATCGGTATTGATAACCCACCTGATAAACCTGTTTAGGATATTTCAATACTAAGTTTCGCAGCTCCAAGGCCTGAGTGATATTGTATGTCATGGTTTTTTCGACATACACATGCTTTCCAGCCAATACTGCATCCTTCGCAATTTTAAAATGTTCACTCAGCGGCGTGGCGATAAAAACAGCATCAATCTTTGGATGATCTAAAATTTGTTGATAATCCTTGATAGCCTTTGCAGATGATGTCACATATTTTTTGGTTTCTTCCAAACGAAAATCCAACACATCACAATAAGCCAAAATGTTAAATTTTTGAGGCATTGATTGGATAACAGAAAGTACACCTTTACCCCTGTCTCCACATCCGATCATTGCTACATTAATAATTTTCTCCCGATTAAGTGTCACGTTGGCCAACACTTTCTCTGAACCCAGAAATCCAGACCCCACCAGTACTGACTTTTTTAAAAAAGATCTGCGATGCATTATAAAGTCTTAATTTTGATGGTTCTGAAATCAACTTTATTTCCATGATCCTGAATCAGAATATGACCTTTAGGTGCCTCTCCAAAATTTTTCCAGTCCTTATATTTACTAATGGCCACCAGCTTTTTAAACTCCGCAGATCCACGCACATATTCCAAAACTTTTACACCATTCAAATAATGCTCTACTTTATTATTTGGGTAAACAACCACTCGGGCGTTATTCCAGCTTCCAATCGGGCGAAGATAACGAGCCTCTTTTTTGGCTGTAATTAGATCATATAAGGAAGCCAAAGTACGGTTTCCGTCTCTCCCCAACTTAGCATCAGGATGCAATTCATCGTCTAAAACCTGGTATTCTAAACCAATGGCCGATCCCTTATTATTTTCACTCAGCGTTACAAAATACTTTACACCACTATTGGCACCAGGCGTAAGCTTAAATTCAAAAGAGAGGTCAAATGCTGAATATTCAGCTTTAGAAACAATATCCCCACCATTGGTAGATTCTGAACCGCCAGATGGTTCAACACTAATCACGCCATCAGCTATCTTCCAGCCTTTTGCCGGGAAATCATTTTTATACGCCCCAATCCAACCAGTGTTTGTTTTACCATCAAAAAGCAATTGGTATCCTTCTGATTTTTCATAGGCAGATAAAGTATTTGGGGTTAAATTAACGGTGTAAATCCCTTTAGGAAATGCTTTAGGCTTTATCCCTTCAGTTTGAATATTAATATTTTTGAAATAAACCTTCTTTCCATCATTTTCCAAATTATTGCCAATACTATGCACCTGCAAGCCAATAAAACCTGCTTGATCCAATGTATCAATCACATTCGAAACCGGCTTTCCATTAACCCAGGTTTTAAGCTCATTACCAATGCATTCGATTCTGTAATGGTTAAATTCGTTCTTTTTATAAAGTGATTTGGCTGCCGGATTTAACTCCAAAGGATAAAGCCAAAGTCTTCTGGCCTCGTCATAAATACCGCCGGTCCACGCACGCGCTGTAGGATCTATTTCTACTTGCCTGCCATAAACCAAACCTTTTCCCTTGTTTCCTTCAGGCTTAATATGGCTCCTCGTCTGGATGCCAGAATTGGTATTATCACCTTCTAATTTAACATCCAGTTCCAGAATAAAGTCTCCGTATTCCTGTTCTGTAATCAGGAAAGAATTTGGTGTATCCTTGGTCATGGTACCTACAATCATTCCATTCTCAATCTGATAAGGAGCTGCTCCGGCAACTGCTTTCCAACCGGTTAGCGTCTTTCCATCAAATAAGGGCTTTGATTTTTGTGCAACTGCTGACAGGCTGATCAGGGAAAGGGCTAGAATACTATATTTTTTGATATTTAACATGATAGTTTTTTTTCTTGCCGTCATTGCAAGGAAGAATGACGAAGTAATCTTTTTTGCTAAATAGATTGCTTCGTGCCTCGCAATGACGATATTTTTATTTTAATATTTAAATACTTTACCATTGGCGATTACTTCCTGACGGCTTTCATCAAAGACTGATTTTGCTCCTGTCCGGACTGCAGCATTGGTCATGATGTTAGCAATAGAATGAGAATAGCCAGCTTCTACAGGTGCATTTGGTGTTTTACGACTCCGAACGCATTCCATCCAGTTGCGCATATGTCCGGAAGTTAAACCATCCCCGCCCATATTAGCTCCGGTTGCTGCTTTAATTTCTGTTTTAGACAAATCAAATTCAGGCAAAAGATTCGCTTTCAATCCCATCGCTGCAGCTTCCTGCTGTCTTAATCCACCTTTAGGAGAAACTTTATTGGTCATCAGGTTTAATTCCCCTCCGTTTGAATAGTAAACTTCACCAACATCACCAACGCTATTTTGCATTCTAGATGTAAAAGTAACCTGAAAACCATCTTCAGAATTGGGCTGACCATAATCGAAAACCGCTACCATAGAATCCCAGTTTCTGCGGCCATCTTTCCAGGTGTAAATGCCACCATTTGCCACTACACTTCGTGGATGTTTTAAGTTGGTAAACCAGTGTACAGTATCAATCTGATGTGACATCCACTGACCTGGCATGCCTGACGAATACGGCCAGAACAACCTGTATTCTAAATATTTTCTAGGATCAAAAGCCTCAGAAGGACGATTCAATAAAAATCTTTTCCAATCAGTATCTTCTGCTTTAAGTTTAGACACTAAATCTGGTCTGCGCCACCTTCCGGGTTGGTTCACATTCCAAACAAGATCTACCGCTGTGATGGGACCAAACTTCCCATCCTGAATGTATTTGGCCGCATTGGCATAATTCTCACCGCTCCGGCGTTGAGAACCTATTTGAACAATACGGTCAGTTGCTTTTACAGCCTTAAGTGCTGCTTTTGCATCATCCATAGTTTCGGCAAAAGGCTTTTCAACGTATGCATCACAATTGGCCTTTACTGCTTCAATGGTATGTAAGGCATGCTGAAAATCAGCCGTACTGATAATTACCGCATCCAGATCTTTCATCGCATATAGTTCATCATTATTTCTGCAGGCTTTAATCTCATGGCCAAATTTTGCGTTTAAATGCGCCACTCCCAAATCCCTTCTATAATTCCATAAATCAGAAAGTCCAACAATATCAAAGTTTAATTCTTTGTTATGGTTTAGAAAACAAGGAAGCAAGGTATCTTTAAAGCGATCTGAAAAACCTACCACACCTACACGAACCCGGTCATTAGCACCGATAATTCGTCCGTAACTTTTAGCACTCATGCCCATGGTACCCGCATAGGTTGCCGCAGCAAATATGGCAGATTGCTTGATAAATTTTCTTCTGGAATTTTCCATATAATATTATAATGAATAACTGATCTATGTTCTTATTTGGTGTAAACTTCTTTAATTTGTTTTGTTAAATATTGATGGCAAAATGCCATTTGCGCTGCAGAATAGTTACTTCCGGCTTCAACAAATATTGGCCCTTTATATTTTGCCGTTCTTAAAGCCCTCAGGTAAGGTCGAAAATCATCACCCATAATACCAGGCAAGGTTCTTTCTTTGTCTTCTGCAATTTCACAGTGGATCAATAAATCTTTGGCATCAATAATACTTTGAGGTAATTCTCCTTCCCGCCGCATATGAAAAATATCGGCATTGAGTCCGAAATTAGGATGGTTTATGCGTCTTACCACATCTGCTGCAGATTTCACACTGTTCAGAAAATTGGTTTCTTTGCTTTGCAAGTTTTCAAGCGCGATTTTAACGTTGTATTTTTTAGCGATTGCTGCAATTTTTTTACCTAATAAAATAAAGTCTGCCGTTGCTTTATTGATATCGTAACCATCGGGTAACCTGCGTGCAGCACCACTCCCTAAAACGATTACCTTAACTTTAGCCTGCCGGGCCCTTGAAAATAAACTATCAGCATAATTTAATACGGCTTGCTCTTGAACATCCGGACCAGCTATTTTCATCTGACCTGGAAACATTACATTACACATATAGAGCTGAGATTTCGCATTTTCAATTAGCTTTAGGTTTTGTTTAAATTTCTCTTCAGATAAGGATGGAGAAATCATTCGTCCAACAGATTCTCCAAATAATCTAAATCCTGATACAGATATTAAACTGTCTTTTTCTATTGGCGCCACAATACCAAGTGAGATAAACGTTTGATTAGCTGATTGAAAACTAAATATTAAAGGTGTAAGAAAAAATATAATGGCTAAATTTTTTAATCTCATTCTTCTTTATATTGTTTAGTCATTTTGCAAAACAATGAATAATTGCAGCTCTTGACTTTGGATTTGGTTAGAAAAAGCTAAAGCCTTTTAATTACTCTAAAATAAGGCTTTTACAGCAGAGATTGTAAATTGGTAGGTAACATTTTAGAAACCGGAGTACTTAGCTGTGTTCAGGCAATTAAGTAAACAAATTTAATTCAGCATTTTTAAGAAACAAAAAGCCCTTTAGAAAATTAATTCTAAAGGGCCATTCCAAACCTATGAGGTTTATTAAATTTTATCCCAGCATCACCAGGCTTTCTTCAATGATCTTGATTTTTGCCTCGGCATCCGCTTTTTTATTGCGCTCGTTACTGATAATTTCTGGTTTTGCATTTTGCACAAAACGTTCGTTACTCAACTTTGCATCAACAGATTTTAAGAAGCCTTGCAAATAAACTAAATCAGCGTTTAAACGGATACGTTCTGCTTCAACATCAATATTTTCAGAAAGAGGAATAAAAAATTCATCCTTTCCAGCCATGAATGCAGTTGCACCAGCAATTTTATCGTTTACAATTTCAGCTTCAGAAACATTAGCCAATTTGAAAACAATGTTCAGCCATTTTTCGTAGTCGATGTCAGAATTAACTTTCAAACTGAGTGGCAATGCTTCTTTCGGCGAAATTTGTTTTTGATTCCGTACATTTCTGATTTCCGCAACCACAGTTTTTATCACTTCAGCCTCCTTCAATAATTTTTCATCTATCTCACCAGCTTCTGGAAATGATGCAACGATACAACAATCCATTTCTCCACGTTCAGCAAACAAATCATCATGCCATAATTCTTCTGTTAAAAAAGGCATATTAGGATGCAATAACTTTATAATCTGCTCAAAAAAAGCAACGGTAGCCTGATAACTCTCTGCATCAATCGGTTGCTGATAAGCTGGCTTAACCATTTCTAAATACCAGGCACAGAAATCATCCCAAACCAATTTGTAGGTAATCATTAAAGCTTCTGATAAACGATATTGCTTAAAATTAGCCTCAATCTCAACCAAAGCTTCATTGAAACGATTTTCAAACCAGGAAATCGCCTGTGTATTTGGGTTTTCTAAATTTGCATCAACTTCCCAACCCTTAACCAAGCGGAAAGCATTCCAAATTTTTGAAGCGAAATTACGCCCTTGTTCGCAGTAGCTTTCATCAAACATCAAGTCGTTACCGGCAGGTGATGACATTAGCATACCTACACGAACGGCATCAGCACCATATTTTTCAATCAGTCCAATCGGATCAGGTGAATTACCTAATGATTTAGACATTTTGCGCCCTAATTTATCGCGAACAATACCTGTTAAATACACATTGGTAAATGGTTTTTTACCCATAAACTCATGTCCAGCCATGATCATACGAGCCACCCAAAAGAATAAAATCTCAGGTGCCGTTACCAAATCATTGGTTGGATAATAGTAGTTAATATCTTTATTATCAGGATTTTTAAATCCGTCGAATACAGAAATTGGCCACAACCAGGAAGAGAACCAGGTATCCATTACATCTTCATCTTGTTTGATAAAGGGCTCAAGCTGATGTTTGAAGCCAGCTTTATCTGCCTCCACACCATGATCATCCAAATGCTTTTTATTCCAAAATTCTTCCAGTGCCTCGTCTTTTGTTTTCGCAACTACCCAGTTTCCTTTATCATCATACCATGCTGGAATTTGTTGCCCCCACCAAAGCTGACGGGAAATGTTCCAATCGCGAACGTTTTCCATCCAGTGGCGATAGGTGTTTTCAAATTTATTCGGAATGAGGTTAACCTCACCGTTCAAAACATCATCCAATGCTGGCTGCGCCATCTCTTTCATCTTTACAAACCACTGCATAGAAAGTTTAGGTTCAATAGCGGCATCTGTCCGTTCAGAGAAACCGACCTGAGATTTATAATCTTCAACTTTTTCTAAATGACCCGCCTCATCCAACAATTTAGCGATCTTTTTACGGGCCACGAACCTGTCTTCGCCGACTAAGATAACGGCAAGTTCATTTAAAGTTCCATCATCATTTAAAATATCAGTAACAGGCAAATTGTGTTTAACGCCCAACTCATAATCATTTAAATCATGTGCTGGCGTAACCTTTAAACAGCCTGTACCAAATTCAATATCAACATATTCATCCTCAATTACTGGAATTTCGTGATTAACAAGCGGAACAAAAACTTTTTTCCCTTTTAAATGGATAAAACGCTCGTCGTTTGGATTAATACAAATCGCTGCATCAGCCATAATCGTTTCCGGTCTCGTTGTAGCGACGGTTAGGTATTCTGGCTCATCTTGATTCTTGCTACTTGATATTTGATACTTAATATAATATAATTTTTGATTTACTTCTTTGCGAATCACTTCCTCATCAGATACGGCCGTTTTACCAGCAGGATCCCAGTTTACCATCCGGATACCACGATAAATCCAGCCTTTCTTGTAAAGATGAATAAATGAATCGATAACAGCAGCAGAAAGGTCTTCTTCCATCGTAAAACGTGTACGATCCCAATCGCAGCTTGCGCCTAATTTCTTTAATTGCTCTAGAATGATACCGCCATATTTTTCTTTCCAATCCCAGGCATATTTTAAAAACTCTTCACGTGAAAGGTCTTTTTTATCAATGCCTTGCTCCTTTAACATGGCCACAACTTTCGCCTCAGTAGCAATAGATGCATGGTCAGTACCCGGAACCCAACAGGCATTTTTACCCTGCATACGTGCTTTACGAATCAAAACATCCTGAATCGTATTATTCAACATATGCCCCATATGCAATACTCCAGTTACATTAGGTGGCGGAATGACAATGGTATAAGGCTCACGCTCATCAGGCTCTGAATGGAAAAACTTTTTTGATAGCCAGTAGCTATACCATTTATCTTCTGTTTCTGCAGGATTATATTTAGTGGAAATGCTCATGAAAAATTAATATAAAAGCCCAAAAATAGCTAATTAAGCGCAAAGCTAAAAGACTAATGCAGAAAGATAAATTTTGAAAGTTTAGTGTATAGCATTATCCCCTCTTAAAAAGTATTTCTTGTTGTAATTGAAATCATTAAAAAAGCAATAAGCTGAACTTCACATTGGCTTAATTTGCTATTGGATAGGGGAAGTTAAAGATATTTATAGGCTTCATTCCGATTGACGAAATACCTGTCTTAAGGTCAAAACCTACCGAAAATCATAATAATTTTTTCCAAATTTGTTGATGAGTAAATTTAATTGGCATTCCGAACCTTTGAGTGATCAAACAATAATTACCAAAGATTTTAAAAACACACAAAATGTACGGCGTTATTTCCAATCACATTTTGGTGAAAGTTGGAAAAACAATCGAATCTTTATGGCTTGGTTAAAAGAGAATGATGGAAAGACTTTAAAAGTGGCAGTAGAAAAGTTTAAGGAACAATATACTTAATTGTTAATTCCATAAGCTTTAATCCAAATCCTGAAACACATCATCTAGTATCAATTCAAAGCCCCTTAAAACAGAAGAAGTTACTTTTTCACTTAAGGTAAATATTTTTGAAGGTTGATATTTACCAAACTCATTTAAGGTATAAATCAAAATACTTTGATCGCTTTGGCTCACCACCCAATATTCTTTCACGCCAAACTCTTGATAAATTTTATATTTATGTAATAGCTCCACTTTAGTATTCCCTGGGGAAAGAATTTCGATAACCAAATCTGGTGCGCCGATGCAGCCCCGATCATCTAATTTACTTTTATCGCAGATGACACAAATATCAGGTTGCAACACGGTAAATACATCTTTATCCTGTTTACTATCTTTAGGGAAACGAACATCGAAAGATGCGTTATAAACCTCACAGGTTTTACCTTTTAGAAAATGAACTAATGAATAAGAAATTCTAATCGAAATTTTTTGATGTATGCGTGATGGCGCAGGGCTCATCTTAAAAATTTTACCCTTAATGAGCTCCACCCGATCCTGGAAAAGCCAATTTAAGTAATTCGCATAGCTATAAGTTAATGATGCATCAACATCATTAAATTCCCTAACAGGTTCATCATGCAAATCCGGATATGGAACTGGCTTATTCATAACCAAATATACTAATTTTAATAGCAATATAAAAAAGAGATATTTAATGATAAGACATCTTTTTTTTTATCCCAGCTAATATCTTATCGACACATTATCTGTACTAAAGCTAAAAAATAAAGATGCATGAAAAATATTTAATGATAGAAAAATATAGATAACTAAAATGCTTTAATCAACTTACTGCACTTTTAAATAAGGCTTTAAGTTTTTAATTTAAATCACTAAAAATATCATCCAATGCAAGTTCAAAACCTGGTAAAACAGATGAAGTAACTTTCTCACTTAATGTAAATATTTTTGAGGGTTGATATTTACCAAGCTCATTTAAGGTATAAATCAAAATACTTTGATCGCTTTGGCTCACCACCCAATATTCTTTCACACCAAACTCTTGATAAACCTGATATTTATGTAATAGCTCCACTTTGGTATTACCTGGAGAAAGGATTTCTACTACTAAATCAGGTGCACCAATGCAGCCCCGATCATCTAACTTACTTCTATCGCAAACTACACAAATATCTGGCTGCAATACGGTAAATACATTCTTATCCTCCTTACTTTCTTTTGGAAAACGGACATCGAAAGGTGCAGAATAAACTTTACACGATTGATTTTTAAGAAAGTTAGCTATTGGATTAAAAATATTCCTGGAAATTTCCTGATGCACCCGGGATGGTGCCGGGCTCATCTTAAAGATTTTACCCTTAATGAGCTCCACCCGATCCTGGAAAAGCCAGTTTAAATAATTCGCATAGCTATAAGTTAATGATGCATCAATATCATTAAATTCCCTAACGGGCTCATCATGTAAATCCGGATATGGAACTGGCTTATTCATAACCAAATATACTAATTTTAATAGTAATATAAAGCAAGGTATTTAATGCTAAGACGTCTTAATTTTTGTATTCCGGCTAACATTAGCATAACACACTCTAATTGTGGCTAAAAATAAAAGATGACTTAAAAGCTTAGTGATAGAAAAATCATAGAGAATTAAATACCTAATAAGTTTACTGCTTTGTAAATAAGACTTTCAGCTTTACTCCTTTTCCCTTTAAGCTTTTAATTTAAATCACTAAAAACATCATCCAATGCAAGTTCAAAACCTGGTAAAACAGAAGAAGTTACTTTCTCACTTAAGGTTAATATTTTTGAGGGTTGATATTTACCAAACTCATTTAAGGTATAAATCAAAATACTTTGATCGCTTTGGCTCACCACCCAATATTCTTTCACACCAAACTCTTGATAAACCTGATATTTATGTAACAGCTCCATTTTGGTATTACCTGGAGAAAGAATTTCTATAACTAAATCAGGTGCGCCAATGCAGCCCCGATCATCTAACTTACTTTTATCGCAAACTACACAAATATCTGGCTGCAATACGGTAAATACATTCTTATCCTCATTACTTTCTGTTGGAAAACGAACGTCAAAAGGCGCAGAATAAACTTTGCAAGATTTACCATCTAAAAAATTTATGAAAGATTTTAATAAATTAATTGAAATTTCCTGATGCATCCTGGATGGTGCCGGGCTCATCCTAAAGATTTTACCCTTAATGAGCTCCACCCGATCCTGAAAAAGCCAGGTTAAATAATTCGCATAGCTATAAGTTAATGACGCATCGATATCATTGAATTCCCTTACAGGTTCATCATGCAAATCCGGATATGGAACGGGCTTATTCACAACCAAATATACTAAAATCTATAGTAAATTAAAACTTCATTTTTTGAATTCTAACTGCATTTAAAATTGCCAGTAAAGCTACGCCGACGTCAGCAAAAACGGCTTCCCACATGGTTGCAATTCCACCGGCGCCTAAAATTAGAACCAATGCTTTCACTGCAAAAGCCAATGTAATATTTTGTATCACTACCTTTTTGGTTGCCTTGCCAATTTTAATGGCAGTTACAATTTTTGAAGGCTGATCAGTTTGTATTACTACATCAGCAGTTTCAATAGCAGCATCGCTCCCCATTGCTCCCATAGCAATACCAATATCACTAATGGCTAAAACTGGTGTATCGTTAATACCATCGCCTACAAAAGCAACTATGTTATTTTTATCCTTTTTAATTTCTTCTAATCTGGAAACCTTATCTTCAGGTAATAAATCTCCAAAGTAAGAACTGATGTTTAAACTCTTGGCAACTTTCTCTACAATACTGGTCTTATCTCCACTTAACATTACAACCTGAGTAACGCCATTATGATGAAGTTGAGTAATCGCATCAGCTGCATCTTCCTTAATTTCATCTGCAATTAAAATATAGCCAGCATATTTTCCATCAATAGCCAAAACCACAATACTTTCAACCAGATTATTGATTTTTGGATCGAAGTCGATATTAAATTTTGCTAGGAGTTTAATATTTCCCGCCAAAAGTTCCTGGCCATTTACCACGCCTTTCAGCCCCATCCCAGAGATTTCCTCTACGTTTTCTGCCTGATAAATAATGTACTCTCTAGCATATTTAACGATTGCTTTGGCAATTGGATGAGTAGATTTAGCTTCTAATGCAGCTAAGAGACTAATAAATTCATCTTCTCCAATATTACTTTCTATCTTTTGAACATTGAAAACGCCTTTGGTCAGCGTTCCCGTTTTATCCATTACTACTGTGTTTAACTTTGTGATTAAATCTAAAAAGTTAGACCCTTTAAAGAGAATTCCATGAGCAGAAGCAGCACCTATACCACCAAAGTAACCAAGCGGAATAGAAATAACCAATGCGCAAGGGCAAGAAATTACAAGAAAAACCAATGAACGATATAACCAGGTTTGAAAATGATATTCATTTCCTAAAATTAATATGGGAACAAGCACTAAAGCCAGCGCTAAAAAAAATACAATTGGTGTATATACTTTGGCAAACTTGCGAATAAACAATTCCGTTTTTGCCTTTCTGGTTGTAGCATTCTGAACCATTTCTAAAATCCGGGATAGTGCACTATCAGCAAAGATTTTAGTCACCTTAATTTCGATCACCTGATCCAGGTTCAGCATCCCCGCCAATACGCTTTCTCCTTTACTTATAGTCCTAGGGCTGCTCTCCCCTGTTAATGCAGCAGTGTTAAAACTACTTTTTTCTGATTGCATTTCGCCATCCAAAGGAATTTTCTCACCAGCTTTGATTTGTATAGTTTCGCCTATAACAACTTTTTCCGGATTAATACTTTCATACTTTCCATTGCGTAATACATGAGCGATATCGGCACGTACATCCAGTAATGCAGAGATATTTCTCTTTGCCCGATTTACCGCAGCCATCTGAAATAACTCTCCGAAGGTATAAAAAAGCATTACCGTTACACCTTCAGGATACTCACCTATGGCAAATGCCCCAATGGTGGCAATAGACATTAAGGAAAACTCAGTAAAGAAATCTCCGGCTTTAAAAGTTTCCCAAACCTCCTTTAAAACAGGAATACCTACAGGCAGATAAGCAACAATATACCAGTAAGGCCGTATAATGTTAAATGCATCAACTTTCAAAATATGGTCGAAAACAATCCCAATCAACAACATTATTAGGGTAACCAGTGCAGGCAAATAGGTTCTAAATGCAGATGGATCGCCACCATGATCGTGATCATCTCCATCTTCATGCGAATGTTTATGTTCAGGTTTAGAATGGGCTTTGGTACTGCAGCAACTATCTTCTTGATCGTGATTATGGCTCATTATATTTATGCTAACTATATTAAGTTCTTGAATGATGAAGGAAATACAATTTTGATTTAAAAACCCAATGGATTTAAAACCATCAAAATAGTAAAATGTAGCTTAAGCAATATCCTATCCACAATAAGCCATCATTTTAAGTCTGTTAAATAACAGAAAATCAAATTTAGATAAAATTAAATGTTTTACGCCGAATCATTCTTGATAGTGATTTTTTTGACAGGCACACAATAAATAATGTTAAAAAATGTTAATACTGTTATAAAGATTGAAAATCATGAAATCCATTAAAATCACATTTTCAGCATCAGAAATTATCAGACGTCTCGGTTTGGCAAAAATATACTATTGGTTTAACAAGTAATATTCTTGGTATAAAGCTTCAGTATTAATTAGTATTTCATAAATTTCGCATTGATAACTAACTTATTCAATCGAATGAAATACCAAAATTTGAAAACATATTTTGCTGCACTTGGTATAGTAGCCGCAGGCCTTTCTGCAAACGCACAGACCACGAAAAAATTTATTGACCCGGCAAACATGGATTTATCCGTAAAACCCGGCGATGATTTTTACACTTACGCCAGTGGTACCTGGGTTAAAAACAACCCTGTTCCAGCCAAAGAGACTCGCTGGGGCTCATTTAATGAACTTCGCGATTTCAACATCAATGCTGTAAAAACTCTGGTAGAAGATGCTGCAGCTGATAAATCTGCACCCGCTGGTTCAGTTAAACGCCGTGTTGGCGATTTTTTTGCCGCAGCAATGGATACTGTAGCCATTGAAAAATTAGGTTATACGCCAATCAAGGCCGATCTTGAAAAAATAAATCAAATTAAAGACATTCAGGGTGTTTTAGATCAGGTAGCTTATATGCGGGTGAGTGGAATGGCCAGTCCAATGTTTGGTGTTGGTATTGGTCAGGATCGCAAAAACGTAAGCAAATACATGGTTAACATTGGTCAGGGCGGTACAACTTTGCCAGATCGTGATTACTATTTAAAGGATGATACCAGAAGCGTTAAAATCCGCGAGGCTTACAACACCTATATGACTACACTGTTTACTTTAACAGGAAGTGATGCTGAAGCTGCAAAACAAAAGGCTGCAACAGTTTTCAAAATCGAAAAACAGTTAGCAGAAGCACAAATGAGCCGCATGGAAATGCGTGATCCATATGCCACCTATAATAAACTTACCGTAACTGATCTGAATAAGAAAACACCTGACATTAACTGGGCAGCTTTTTTACCAAAATTCAAAATTAAAGGACAGGATACCGTTTTAGTATCATCACCTAAATTTTTAGCTAGTTTAGATCGCATGTTGAAATCAGTTTCGTTAGCTGATTGGAAAACGTATTTACAATGGAATATCTTAAAAAATTCTGCAGGAAGCTTAAGTTCTCCATTTGTTAAGGCAAATTTTGCTTTTACACAGGCACAAACAGGTCAGAAAGTGCAAACTCCACGCTGGCAACGAATGTCATCTTTAACTGATGGCACTATTGGTGAACTATTAGGTCAGCTTTACGTTGCGAAATATTTCAAACCAGAAGCGAAAGCACGCATGGACGCTATGATTGTAAACTTACGCAAGGCTTTCGAGATCAGAATTAATGGTTTGGAATGGATGAGTGCAGAAACCAAGAAAAAAGCTTTGGAGAAACTTGCTGCTTTTAAACCAAAAGTAGGCTACACTACAAAGTGGGAAACTTATACCGGGCTAGACATTAAAAGAGATACTTATTTCCAGAACTTACGTAATGCAAGTATCTGGAGTTACAATGATAATGTAAACAGATTAGGCAAACCGGTTGATCGCAATCGTTTTGGTATGACTCCACCAACCGTTAATGCGTCATATAGTCCAACTATGAATGATATAACCTTCCCTGCCGGAATTTTACAATTCCCATTCTTTGATCCAAATGCTGATGATGCAGTGAACTATGGCGGAATTGGTGCAGTAATTGGACATGAAATGAGCCATGGTTTTGATGATAGCGGAAGTCAGTACGATGCACACGGGAACTTAAAAAACTGGTGGACAGCTGAAGACAAAGCTAAATTCGATGCCAAAACAAAAGCTTTAGGCGAGCAATTTGATGCCTATACTGTTTTAGATACCGTTCACGTGATTGGTAAATTAACCATGGGCGAAAACATTGGCGATTTAGGTGGCTTAAATGCAGCTTACACAGCTTTTAAAATGACAAAGCAAGGTCAGAGCAATGAAAAGATAGATGGTTTTACACCAGATCAGCGTTTCTTCTTATCATGGGCACAAGTTTGGAGAGGTAATATTTTACCAGAAAGTGCTGCACAATTAATCAAAACAGATCCACATTCTCCAGGTCCATACCGTACAATTGGTGCTCCGGTAAATATGGATGCCTGGTATACAGCTTTCGATATAAAACCTGGCGATAAATTATATAAAAAACCAGAAGATAGAATTAGAATGTGGTAAATTAAGGTGGATGGTTGAAAGGTATAGGGCTACCCCTCATTTCATCTAAAAATTCCATTACCTAACATTCAAACATTACTGCGAACGCTCTCAATAATCCGGGAGCGTTTCGTTTTTATTATTCATGGAGATTTAATTCAGGATCAAACTAAAATCCATGAGAATCATTATATCTTTGATCCACTTATGCATCCATCATCATTATCCATGAAAGTTACACTTAAATTTTTTTCACTGCTGGCCTTAAGCTTAATAGCTTTCGGTGCTTCCGCTCAAAATAAACTCATCAGTCTGGATAAATTAATTAATAAAACAGACCCTGCATGGCCACTGGTAAAAAAGTGGATTGATTCTGCAAAGAACAAAGTAGAAATTTTGCCTGTTGATTCATCCAAAGCCAAAGAAGTGCTTTATAATGCACAAATGACTACCTATGCTACGCTTGGATCAGTTATTTACAATACCGGCGGCATTATGGTAGACAACGGCTGGATCAGAATTTTAGGCTCAGGCAGCGAAAGATTAACACGCAATATAGCCGAATGGAACAAGGGTAAGACCATAAAAGAATATGGAGACAATATTCCTTATCTACTTATTGCTGATGATGCAGTTGGTGGTTTCTTTGCGATTAATTATGGAGGTTTAGGACCAGATGTTAAAAATGTTTATTATCTGGAACCCAATACACTAACGTGGCAACCCCTTGGGGCTGGCTATGGCGAATTCTTAATCTTTTGTTTTGATAGCGACCTGGCTAAATTTTACAAAGGCTTACGCTGGAGCACCTGGGATCAGTTTATTGGTAATCTAGCAGATACCAAAACCTACAGTTTCCGTCCTTATCTATGGGAACAAGGCACAGATATTGAAAAGTGTACCAGAAAACTCGTAGGCATTGAAGAAATGTATAATTTCAACATCATGAAATCAAAAGAGTTGAATGCAGATAAAGGAATAAAGAAAGATGACACTAAAAAAGACGAAACGAAGCAATAAACTTAATCTCTATTGAATAAAATGTCAGGTAGTGAAGAACAGATCAATCAAATAAAAAACACTAGAATATTTATTTTAGATTTAGTAAAAGATTTAAGTATCGAAAAGCTTAATAAAATCCCTTCTGGTTTTAACAATAACATCATCTGGAATATTGCGCATTTAACCGCAGCACAACAAAACCTTTGCTATTCAAGATCACACTTATTGCCTACTGTGGCAGATAAACACTTCTTACCTTTTTTAAGTGGAACAAAGCCACAGGGCTTCCTCAGTGAAACTGAAATCATGGATATTTACAGTACCTTTTTGGCCAGCATAGATCAATTTAAAATTGATTACGCCAGCAATCTTTTTTTAAAATTCGACCAATGGGATAAACGCTATGGAATGAAATTAAAAAACATTGAAGATGCCATCAACTTTATTCCTTTTCACGAAGGCATGCACATTGGTTACATTATGGCACTAAAAAAACTGGTTTAAGCTTCAATATATTTTGCCCGTGTTTTCTTGGGCAATTTGGCCAAAACCATTGCTCTTGAGTCGGCCACCCTCGATTTCAATTCCTGATCGTTAAATACCTCCAAATGCTCAACCATAATCCATTGCCTTTTTGCTAAATGATAAGCCTGTGCAATTCCATCTCTCGCCGTTAATTCATCAAAATCATCAGGATTGCATTTTATCGAAAACCTGCTTCCCTCCTCAATAGCAATAATAATGTATATTTTTTCTTCGATCATAAAACACAAATGATCCCATTTCATTCCCTCGGTTGTACCGGGCAAACTTAAACAGTATTCTCTAAAAGATTCAATATCCATGGAGGTGGTTAGGTGGTTAGGTGGTTAGGTGGTTAGGTGAAACTAGAATAGATTGTACTATGTTTGCATGATTATAAATTTTTTGATTCACGAAAATAATAAATTTTGAACTATTATCTTAAAATCGTTTAATTCAAACCATGAATATTATAACCCCAACCGCCGACGGTTCCAACACCCTTTACAATGAAACCATCGGAGAGCATTACCATAGTAAACATGGTGCTTTGCAAGAGAGTAGGCATGTTTTTATAGATGCCGGATTAAAATTTGCTTCAACAGAAAAATCAGCTATTTCCATTCTGGAGGTTGGCTTTGGAACAGGGTTAAACTTTATCCTTAGTGTAGACTACTGTTCTCAACACAAAATTCATTTAGACTACACCAGTATTGAAGCTTTTCCGCTCACTACAGAGGTGATTAATCAAACCGGTTATTCAGCTTATGTTTCTCCAGCTATCTGGAATAGTTTCATCAATAACTATAATGAAGCTTTAAATAAACCAAAAGTGCTATCGGAATACTGTAAGCTCGAAATTCCACATACCACCCTAAACAATTTTACCACAGAAAACAAATTCGACCTCATCTATTATGATGCTTTCTCCGTGCAACACCAGCCTGAAATGTGGACGAATGAGATTATTGCCCATGCCTGCAATTTTTTAAAACCAGGTGGTATTTTTGTAACCTATGCCATTACAGGCAACCTTAAACGTGCGGTAAAAGCAGCTGGCTTTAACATCGAAAAACTTCCCGGTGCTCCTGGCAAGCGTGAAATGCTTAGGGCGGCAAAAAACTGACAAAAAGGAGACTGCCAGCAAAAACCACCTTTCTATTGGTTTGTTATTCTATAAAAAAGCGAATATCATGGAAAAAAGAACATTAGGAAAAACTGATTTAAATATTGCGCCCATAGTATTTGGAGGAAATGTTTTTGGATGGACAATTGACGAACAAAAGTCTTTTGAAATACTCGATCATTTTGTTGATGGTGGTTTTAATTTTATTGATACAGCCGATGTATATTCACGCTGGGTTCCAGAAAATAAAGGTGGAGAATCAGAAACGATTATCGGCAACTGGTTAAAAAAGCGCAACAGACGCCATGATGTTGTCATCGCAACTAAAGTAGGGTCGGATATGGGGCAAGGCAAATCGTTAAAAAAAGAATACATCATTAACCAGGTTGAACATTCCCTTTCGCGTCTGCAAACAGATTATATTGATTTATATTTTTCTCATTTTGATGACGAGACCACGCCTGTTGAAGAAACATTAAGCGCATACGAAATCCTAATTAAAGCTGGCAAAGTACGTTGGATTGGTGCTTCAAACTTTTCTGCTGAAAGGTTAAAAGAATCTTTAATTTTCTCTGCACAACACCATCTTCCAGGTTACGAAGTTTATCAACCCGGATATAATTTATTTGACCGGGAAGAATTTGAAAGCGAACATGAAAAAATTTGTTTGGATCATGATTTAGGAGTGGTTAGTTACTATTCTCTAGCCAGCGGTTTTCTTACCGGAAAGTACCGCAGCGAAGAAGATTTAAAGAAAAGTCAGCGAGGTGGCGGCATTAAAAAGTTTTTAAATGAAAGAGGCTTTAAGATTCTGGATGCATTGGATCAGGTTGCAGACAAATACCATGTAGAACAGGCATCTGTGGCACTGGCATGGCTTATTCATCATCCTTCCATTACAGCACCGATTGCAAGTGTAACAGATCTAAATCAGTTAAAATCTTTTACAGCAGCGGCCAACCTGAAATTAATGCCAGAAGATATTTCACTATTAAATAAGGCGAGCAGCTATTAAAAATAATCCCCTATATTTAAATGCCCGATTAATCAAACAATTAATCGGGCATTTTGTATTCAACTGAATTTATAACACCATGAAAGAAAAACTTACTTTTCTGCCTAAGCTGGCCCTTGTTCTTTTCTGCCTGATCAGTCTAACTTACATTGCTATTTTAGGACAATCACTTTTAGCACCACTACTTTTTTCTTTTCTAATGGCTATTCTCCTACTTCCGGTAGGTAATTTTTTAGAACGCAAGTTTAGGTTTAAGAGAAGCCTGTCCACTATTCTTGCGGTCATTCTGATGATAGCTGTTATTGGTGGTATTGTTTATTTTTTCGGAAATCAATTAAGTGATTTATGGGCAGACTGGCCTTTACTCAAACAAAAAGCCAACGTTTCTTTTCATGAATTGCAGCATTGGATTTCAACCACTTTTCATGTGAATACAGAAAAACAACTGTCATACCTGAATGACAGTACAGAAAAAGCACTGGCTACCAGTGCCACAATTGTAGCGACAACACTTGCTACCCTCTCTTCTACCCTGCTCTTTTTAGGTTTCACCTTGCTATTTACCTTTTTTATATTAAATTATCGCAGGGTATTATTTACCTTTCTCACATCAGTATTTAAAGAAGAACATAAAGAAAAGGTAACCGAAATTGTAAGTCAGATTCAATACATCATCAAAAAATATATCATCGGTTTGTTTTTGCAAATGCTTATAGTAACCATTTTGATGATTGCCATTTTAAGTTTATTGGGCGTTAAATATGCTGTTCTTTTAGGCTTAGTGGCAGGCATTTTTAATGTGGTTCCTTATCTGGGCATCTTTTTCGCCTTACTGGTAAGCTGCTTAATTACCTTTGCAACGGCAGGTGCGGGTAAGGTTTTGCTGGTTTTAATTACATTTATAGGCGTTCATGCCATTGATGGTAATATTTTAATGCCACTGGTTGTTGGCTCTAAAGTTAAAATTAATGCGCTTTTTGCCTTTCTCGGAATTATTATAGGCGAAATGATCTGGGGTATTTCAGGCATGTTTTTATGCATTCCTTACCTGGCCATGTTAAAGATCATATTTGACCGCGTAGACAACCTGAAACCATGGGGTATTTTAATGGGCGAAGAACATAAACCCCAAAAGAAAAAGCGTGTTTACCAAATCACTAAAAAGATCAAGCTAGAAGAGAAAGACTAATTGTAAAACTTGTTTAATGAAACCTTTATTAGTTTTACTTGTGGTTTATGTGGCCATATTAGCTTTTAGCGGTCACACCACGTTCAACAAAGGCAATGTTTTTGCTGGAAACGTTGCCATGTCTGTCATGCTTCTTTTTACGGCAATTGGTCATTTCAAATTTAAGACAGCTATGGCCGCTATGATTCCGCTATTTATACCCGCAAAAGTTGAAATTATTATTTTTACAGGTGTGCTTGAAATTTTATTTGCCATTGGTTTAGGGATAGAAAGTACCCGCTATTACACAGGCATCGCACTAATCATATTTTTGTTTACCATTCTGCCTGCCAATATTTATGCGGCTAAAAACCGAATCAATTATGAGAATTTATTTAAACCTGGCCCCGGAATCAAATATTTGTGGTTTAGAATTCCATTTCAATTTTTCTTAATCGCCTGGGTTTGGTACTTTAGCATCAGATAAAATATAAATATGCCTAATCATCCAATTCCTGCAGCAGCTGATCAACCTGCTGATGCCTTTAACAGATTACTTACCGTTCTGGATACACTGCGTACACAATGCCCATGGGATAAGAAACAGACTATGGAAACCTTGCGCCATTTAACGATTGAAGAAACTTATGAGTTAAGTGATGCCATTTTGGAAGGTGACCTGGATGAGATTAAAAAAGAATTAGGTGATGTGATGATGCACCTGGTTTTTTATTCACGCATTGCATCAGAAACTGGTGCTTTTAATATTACGGATGTTTTAAATGGCGTATGTGATAAACTGGTTAATCGGCATCCACACATTTATGGTGATGTTGAAGTACAGAATGAGGAAGATGTAAAACGCAATTGGGAGCAAATTAAGCTAAAAGAAGGGAATAAATCTGTACTTGCAGGTGTTCCAACTTCTCTTCCTGCATTGGTAAAGGCTTCACGCATTCAGGAAAAAGCACGTGGAGTGGGCTTTGACTGGGAAGATAAAAATCAGGTTTGGGAAAAGGTGGAGGAAGAACTTCAGGAATTTAAAGCCGAATTTAATGTAGCCGATCACACGGCAATAGATATAGAAAAGGCTGAATCAGAGTTTGGCGATGTACTTTTCTCATTGATTAACTACGCCCGTTTCATCAATATTAACCCTGAGAATGCGCTTGAAAAAACCAATAAAAAATTTATTAAACGCTTTCAGTATTTAGAAGAAAAGGCCAAAGAAAATGGCAAGGCTTTAGCAGATATGACACTCACTGAGATGGACATTTATTGGAATGAAGCGAAGAAACTATAAATATGAGTTCTGAATTTAAAGATCATCAAACGCCTAAAAACCTGGTAAATATCATTACTTTTAATGTTACTGACACTAAAAGCGTAGATGGCGGTATGGTTCCATGGGTAAATATTGGACGTGCAAATGAAGAAATCCTCAATCTGGTTGATGCAGATGAGATTGTGATTCCTGAACATGACATTTCAATTTCCATAGATTACCCTATGCAAAACCCAGAAACTTTTCAGCTCTATTCATCCATCGGATTTTCCAGAAAACTACTATTGATAGAAATCAGGGAGAAGTTTCTGGAACTTTCAAACAGTGTTGATGAGCCATTCGACAGCAATGCTTTAGATTTGGTTGCTTTGGATGTTTATAAAACAGATGCTGGAAAAATTGAAATCACTTTAGATATAGACGCTTAATATCAGCACTCCCATTTTTTCAGTGCATAATAAGAACTTATGAAATTTTTATACTATAGCTTGTTAATCATTTTCTTAGCCGTTAGCAGCGCAAAAGCTTCGCCGCTTCAGGATTCAATCCCCACCCATGATAGTTTTACCATAACATCAGAGAAGGTTGGAGAAACCAGAACCATTAATGTTTGGGTTCCGGAAGGCTATACTAAAAATACCGATGCCCTGCCGGTAATGTATATGGCAGATGGCGGCATAAAAGAAGACTTTCCACACATTGCAAATACATTTGCCAAACTGATCAATGCCAAAAGCATTCCACCTATAATACTCGTAGGCATAGAAAATACACAAAGACGAAGAGATCTGACGGGTTTTACCGAAGTTCCAGAAGATAAAACAATTGCTCCGGTTGTTGGAGGTGCTGAAAAATTCAGAGCCTTTATTAACGATGAGCTTTTTCCTGAAATTGGTAAACGGTATCATATTTCAAATAAAAGAGGAATCCTTGGTGAATCCCTTTCAGGATTATTTGTGATGGAAACTTTAATGCTAAAACCTGATATGTTTGATTACTATATCGCATTTGATCCTTCATTGTGGTGGAACAATCATAATCTGGTTAACACTGCAAAACAACATTTAAAAAAATTACCACAATTAGAAAAAACATTATGGTTTGCCGGCTCTGGCACAAAAGGGATTTCAGAATACACCCAAGAATTAGCCAATATTTTAAAGTCTGAAAATTATAAACACATCAAATGGAAGTATATTGATAAACCAGAAGAACAGCACGATACCATTTTTAAAGCTACAAAAGAGGAAGCCATTTACTGGACACTGGAAAAGATAAATTGAGTGCTAAAACCTGCTTAATAGAATACTCCATCTACATAATACCACTTCCCGTTTTCTAATAAAAAATTTGATTTTTCATGAAGTACCGCTGTTTGAAACTTTTTATTAAGGTAAAAGGCTTTAAATTCTACAGTATTAAAATCGGCAGCAATAATTTCTAGTTTTACCCACCTGGTATCTTTTGCACTTTGCAAATAAGCGTCTTTTCCATTTCCTTTTCGTTTGCTCACATGCGTAGTTTCAAAAAGATAATCAGCTTCCGTTAAAAAAAAAGCAGCATACCTCGACCGCATTAAAGCCTCGGCAGTTGGCGCAATTTTAAGTTTAACGTGATAAGGTTGACAGCAATTTTCGTATTGCAAAGTACTTCCACAAGGACAATTCATATTATTAATTAACTTCATTTAAATAGTAAGAACTATTCATCTTCCTATTGGGCTCAAAATTATCATAAATCATTTTAACACCATCACTAAATCTATATTTATGTTCTAAAGTAGCTTTTAAGCCATTAATCAAATTACATTCTTTTTCGCTTAAGTAAAAATGATGCTGACTAAAATATTCCATGATGATGTTGAATCTCCTCCGATCTGTGTAATCAGCATCAACCAATAGCCTAAGTTCTTCTATCTTTTTTAAAATATTCGAATGCATTACCTGAGGCTTTAACTCTTGAATAAGGTTAATCATCCCGTCTTATCAAATCACGACTAAAACAATGCCCGTCTTTTTCTCTATAAACTCATAATACCTAATAGCCGAATTAAGCCTGGCTCCTCTGGATGAATCACCGTAAGAGCTGGCAATTCCATTGAGGATCACCCCTATTCCATAATACCAACAATTGGTACCCAATAATACCGCACCATCAATAGATGTAATTTGCTGCATTAAACTTCTGTTCAAAATAACAGGCTTTACTTTAAAAGATTGTTCACTTAATCTTTCAGTTTCTTCTTTTGCCGCATTGGTAATCACCAATATTGTTCCGTGTTTCTGCTTCGTCGCTTCGATGGTAATTTCCATAAATTGTTTAATCTATCTCGGTCTATACCTTTAAAAACCCTGGTTAATGTAGAATAAACTTTTCCTTACTAATTTGTTCACTACATAAACTGGGCATCCTAAAGGCAACAGAAAGCATAATTTTGTGATGATGCAAAACCTCCAATGAAAATGTTTGGTAAAATGAATGACAAATAACGATTCTTCGTGGTGGTTATATTTACCCGTAATTTTTCCCAGTCCGTAGATATAGACTGAATCAGAAATCAACAGATTTTTATGGTCGGCCAATTCCAGAAATTTTCTTGCTTTCCTAAAATCTTTAATGAAAATAGGTTCTTCCAGTGCAATAGTTAAACTAATATTTTGGTGATTTTTTCTGGCAACCCATCATAGTTGTTCACGAATTTAAATTAGGTACAGATTTCTACATGTTGATTTTGACTTTAAAGATTATTTTCAAAGATATCTGATTTGATCACATACGTTTGTTAAAAAAGATTAAGCATCAGTAATTTTAATGAGAACTTTAAACCAGTTGAATTAAACTATTTTTGCGTAAAATTGCAGTTCAAAAAATGAGGTATTTCTTTCACATCGCCTATCAGGGTCAGTATTTTAGTGGTTGGCAAAAACAGCCTGGTGTTAAAAGCGTACAAGAAGTTATTGAGCAAACGCTTTCCAGAATATTAAAATCACCAATTGCAATAAATGGTTGTGGAAGAACTGATGCCCATGTACACGCCAGTCAGTTTTTCTTTCATGCAGATTTTGAAAAAGAAATTGAATTTGATTTACTTTTCATCCTAAACAAAGCCCTGCCTTATAACATTGCTGTTTTCGATATTATCAAAATGGAGGGAAAGCCACACGCCCGTTTTGATGCTGTTCAAAGGAAATACGACTACTTTCTACATACTTATAAAGACCCTTTTTTGAGCACACAAAGTTCGCTTTACCAGGAAGCAAATCTTGATTTACATAAAATGAAAGCGGCAGTTAATCTTTTAACAAAGTATAATGATTACAGGGCTTTCTGCACCCACCCAAATAAGTACGACCATACTAAATGTAATGTAATGGAGGCAGATTTATTTGTAAATGCTAAAGGAGATAGATTTCGTTTTAACATTGCCAGTAACCGCTTTTTGGGTAAAATGATTCGTATCATTATGGGTCAGCTTATAAAAGTTGGCAAGGGTGAATTAAGCGTAGATGCGTTCGAAAGTCATTTTATCGATTTGCAAATTGGTAATGTTATTGCACCTGCTCACCCAACAGGTTTATACCTTTCTAAAGTTACCTATCCTTACCTAAATCTAGAGCCAAGAACCGATATGCTTTCGATGATTGAAGGCACACATTGGATTTCGATTTAAATAGTGTAGCACTTTTACCATGAGTCTCGTTTCTGCTTAAAACTTAAACCAAATGAAAAATCAATTCATCGCTTTCGCTTTGTTGGTATGTTTGATCAGCAGTTGTAAAAAAACAACATCCCGAGCTTTAATTCCAAATGGTAATTATTCTGGTGTATTAGAAGTATCCTCGAGCGCATACAAAATGCCATTTACTTATCCAATTGCAATAACTTTCGAAAATGAAACATACAAAATCAGTCCCGATCCAGCTAGAAAAGATGGCGGTGGTTCAGGAACTTATGTATTTGATGGAACAATAGGAAATTTCAACGATGTAAATGTATGGAAAACAGATTTTGATAGTAACCTTATTTTAAATGGTGAATATGAAATTCAATCCAATGGTAATAACCTTGTTTTAATTAAAAGATTTAAAGCATCTACCCAAACTCCGCCTCCAGCCGTAACCATTGCTCAAATGTATTACAAATACATTTTGAAGAAAAGAAATTAATTTTGCCGATGCTAACAAGTATTGGTTTTTAGTCCTTTAGCCTTTCAGCTTAACTAAGCAACCTTTAAAGTAAAAACCCTCTTTAAGTTTTACACTTAAAAAGGGTTTTATTTATTTAGCTTTCCGCTTTAGTCTTTCAGCTTTAACCATTCAACTTCAACCTTTCAGCTCTAGTCTTTTAGCTTTAGCCTTTCAGCTCAAATTAAGCATCAATCTTAGCATATTTTGCATTACGCTCAATAAATTCTCTACGTGGCGCAACTTCATCACCCATTAACATCGAGAAAGTATGATCACACTCTGCAGCACTTTCAATAGTAGCTTGTAACAAAGTACGCGTAGCCGGATTCAAAGTAGTATCCCAAAGCTGTTCAGCGTTCATCTCACCTAAACCTTTGTAACGTTGAATGTGAACACTATCTTCTTTACCATTACCTTTAATTCGTTGTACAGCCGCATCACGTTGTACATCATTCCAGCAATATTCAAAATCTTTACCTTTTTTAACCTGATAAAGTGGTGGAGATGCGATATAAACATATCCAGCTTCAATCAACGCCCTCATATAACGATAGAAGAAAGTTAAAATTAAAGTGGTAATGTGTGAACCGTCAATATCAGCATCCGTCATGATGACGATTTTATGGTAACGCAGTTTTGTTAAGTTCAAAGCCTTATCGTCTTCTGGCGTACCAATACTCACACCAATGGCCGTGAACATATTCTTAATCTCGTCATTTTCGTAAATCTTGTGCTCCATCGCTTTCTCCACATTCAAAATTTTACCTTTTAACGGTAAAATAGCCTGAATGTTTCTATCGCGACCTTGTTTAGCGGTACCACCCGCCGAGTCACCCTCTACTAAGTAAATTTCACATTTTACTGGATCACTGTCCGAGCAATCAGCAAGTTTACCTGGCAAGCCAGAACCACCCATTACACTCTTACGCTGAACCATTTCACGTGCCTTACGTGCTGCAGCACGAGCCGTTGCCGCCAAAATCACTTTGTTAACAATCATTTTAGCTTCCTTCGGATTTTCTTCCAAATAAGCACCCAATGCCTCGCCAACAGCAATATCTACCGCACCCATTACCTCACTGTTACCCAGTTTAGTTTTAGTTTGCCCTTCAAATTGCGGTTCTTGTACTTTTACAGAAACTACAGCTGTTAATCCTTCTCTAAAATCATCACCAGTAATTTCCATTTTTAGGTTCTTTAACAAACCCGATTTATCTGCATAACTTTTTAAAGTACGCGTTAAACCTCTACGGAAACCAGCAATATGCGTTCCACCCTCATGTGTATTAATGTTGTTTACATAAGAGTGAACATTTTCAGAATAACTATCGTTGTATTGGAAAGCAAGTTCCACCGGAACACCATTTTTAATCCCATCGATATAAATTGGCTCCGGTAAAAAAGAAGCCCTGGTTCCATCTAAAAAGGAAACAAATTCCTTTAAACCACCTTCAGATTGAAAAACTTCTGATAAGAATGTTCCATCTTCTAAAGCTTCACGCTCATCTGTTAAAGTGAGTTTAATTCCTTTATTTAAGAAAGCCAATTCGCGTAAACGACTGGCTAAAGTATCATATTTGTATTCAGTTGTTTGAGTAAAAATACTCGCATCAGGACTAAAGGTTACAATGGTACCACGTTTATCAGTCGTTCCAACTTCTTTAACATCATACTGCGGAACACCAATTTTGTATTCCTGCATCCAGATTTTACCTTCACGGTGTACTTCCGCTTTTAAATCAGTAGATAATGCGTTAACGCAACTTACCCCCACACCGTGCAAACCACCAGAAACTTTGTAAGTATCCTTATCAAATTTACCACCTGCGTGTAAAACCGTCATTACGATTTCTAGCGCCGATTTATTTTCTTTTGTATTAATCCCCGTTGGAATCCCACGACCGTTATCTTCAACCCGGATGGAGTTTCCTTCTAAAATCCTTACGTCGATTGTATCTGCATGACCGGCTAAGGCCTCGTCAATTGAGTTATCCACAACCTCGTAAACCAAGTGGTGTAAACCCTTCACACCCGTATCACCTATATACATCGAAGGGCGCTTACGCACCGCTTCCAAACCTTCTAAAACCTGTATATTATCTGCCGAATAATTTGACTTTAAATCTTGTTCTTCGCTCATATTTTATTTAAAAACTATAAGTATCAAAAATACGGAATATTTGGCATTTAAACTAATATGTGGATAAATGTACCAGTGGTATTAAAAGGTTGTATAAACCCGTGTACCCCTCGCAGATCATGAAGATGAGCATCCTGGCTAGTTATTTATGCTGTTTCAATTGAAAAACATTTCCTTCAGGGTCTACACCATCACATAACCAATAATCATACGCTTCAAAGGTTTTAACCTCTCTCATCTCTACACCCTGATCCATCAAATAAGTTTTTAAAGCATGAATATCCTGATCGATTTCAAAAACAATTTTTACATTGTTTTCAAACTTAAATGATCCTTTATTTTTATCCAGATAACCTTCTCCAATTTGATGAAGACCTATTTTACAAGGCCCCGCAGAAAGAAGCGCCCAAGAGGATTCGAATTCTTCTATCACCTCAAAACCAAAAATGGCAACATAAAATGCCGTTAATTTTTTTACGTTTTGTACATAGAATATGATGGTGTCCAGATTAAATGATGTTTTCATGTATTTTACTGAGCTTATGGGATTCGGTGAAGTAGGCGGTTAAAATGGTTAAAGTTACCACTAATGATTTGACATATTTATGCAAATACAATTCAAGTGATTGTGCTAATATTAATTAACGTTGAGCCCTGGTTGCTTTGTCAAAAGTGAAAACTAAACTATTCTGATCGATTTTATTTAACGGAATTTCACTGGTTTTTATTCCTTCGCCTGTAGTAAAATAAACATCAGCTTTCACTTCCGATCCTTTATCCAATCCATCTTCAAATAAGGCAATTCCAAATAAGTTTGGATCTTTCTTGGATGTAGCGGTAATGCTAACCGTACCTAAATCATAGTTACCATTATTTTTTAATGTGATTACCCCATTTTTATACGTGTAAGTTAATCCCTTTACAGTAGCCAAATAGGTTTTGTTTTTACTGGTTACCGCTTGATAGGTTTGTGCCTGTACAGAAATTCCCATACCCAGGATAATTAAGATTATGGCAAATGCTTTCATCATTTTTTTATTTAAAAGTAAAGCTAAGAATATATCAATAAATCAAAATGCACCAACATCAAAAATATTCTTTTTAACTCACTTATCCTTAGCAGTTAATAAGTTTTGAAAAGCAAAACCTGTGTTTCAATTCAGTATTACTCCCGCTTTCCGTTCCAAGGCCCGTAGAAAAAACGGGTGCTTTACACTACAATCGGGTTTAATAGGCAAAACAAGTAGTTCTTGGGTAAGTTTAGCAGCCATGCAACCGTCCATTTTAGCTGTAAAAGTCTATCTAAACCCGATTAAAAGCGGACACGGAGCATCAGTTTTTTAGGCTGATTAGCGAAGTAAAGCGATTAGCGGGAACAAACCTAAAAATGAAAAACTTAACCTGCTTTCCAAATCATCTTTTGCCATTAATCTAATTTGGATGGCGCTAAGCGTAACTCTTAATTGCATTTAAAAACTAATTTCTATAAGTTTGTTAAAATTTATTAAACAATAATGGAAAGAAAAACCTTTAAAACCTTTGGTTTATTTGCTACAGCTGCTTTAATTACAGCATTTTCTGCATGCCAAAACAAAGACGCTAAAACCACTGAAACTAAAAAGACAGATAGCACTACTGCGGCAGTTTCTGTTAAAGAAAAAATAGTATTTGTTAACCAAGACTCTTTGTTAACAAAATACGACTACTATAAAGACCTTAAAAATAAATTTGAGAAAAAAACCAAAGATGCGCAGTCAGACCTGCAATCAAAACAACAAGCTTACCAACGTGAAGTAACTCAATATCAACAATCTGCAGGCTCACTTTCAGCCGATCAACGCAAATCTACTGAAGAGCGTTTAGGTAGAAAAGGCCAGGAATTACAAGCTTATCAGCAAAATGCTGGTGGTGCTTTACAAAATGAGCAGGCTGTAGAAACAGAAAAACTTTATGATAAAGTAGCTGGCTATTTAAAAACTTACTCTAAAGAAAAAGGTTATAAAATGGTTTTAACTTTCTCTAAAGGCAATAGCGCTATTCTTTTTGCTGATGAATCTCTTGATATTACTTCTGAAGTAATTAAGGGACTTAATGCAGAATACACTAAAAAATAATTACAAAAACATTAAATATGAATGCTCCGGGTAATCGGGGCATTTTTTTTGTGTCATCATTTAATATGGAGAATCAAAAACACGAAGAATTTATGAAGATGGCCATTGCGCTATCTGTTGAAAATGTAACAGAAAACGTTGGAGGGCCATTTGGCGCAGTGATCGTTAAGGATGGAAAATTTGTAGCAGGCTCAGCCAATAAGGTAACTTCAACAAATGATCCAACAGCACATGCAGAGGTTTCTACCATCCGTTTAGCGTGTACTGAACTGCACACGTTCGATTTAAGTGGATGTGTTATTTACACCAGTTGCGAACCATGCCCCATGTGTTTAGGCGCTATTTACTGGGCTAAAATTGATACGATTTATTATGCCAACACTAAAACTGACGCAGAAAACATTGGTTTTAGCGATAAATTTATCTACGACGAGCTGGAAAAACCAATGGAAAAAAGATCATTACCCGTGGTTCAAATGATGCGAGATGAAGCTTTACACGCCTTTAAACTTTGGGAAACCTCACCCCTTAGCATTAAATATTAACCAGATATAGAAACAATTCGTACCTGTTTAACGTCTGAGTATAAAAGACAATAAATGACTTACGAACAAAAGATAACGAGTGAACTGGATTTCTGGAAGTTTAAAACTTTACAGAAATCTTCGCTTTTTAATAAAGTTACCGATACTGTTCAGAAAAAGATCAACAGTTATATTCCAGATAAAATTCATAGTGCCATTACCACAGCTATAAAACAGATGGTAAAAGCAGTTCTTTTCGGATCAACTTTTACAACCGCAAAGCCTGTTACTGATTTAACACTAATGCACCGTGAGGCCCTAATTAATCAAAAAATAGACAACTATAAAAAAACAGGTGCTGCCGAAGGTGGCATTACCGGAGCTGGTGGTTTTTTAATGAGTTTGGCAGATTTCCCCTTGCTATTAGGCATTAAAATGAAAATGCTTTTTGATATCGCTGCCTTGTATGGCTATGATGTGAAAGATTATCGCGAACGCCTCTACATCCTTCATATCTTTCAACTCGCCTTTTCAAGCAAGGAAGAAAGTAAAAACGTCTTTTTGAAAATGCAGAATTGGGATGATGTTGCACACAAGCTACCAACCAATATTGATGAATTTGACTGGCTAACTTTTCAACAACAATATCGTGACTACATTGATCTTGCAAAATTAGCCCAAATGCTCCCCTTTATTGGTGCCGCGGTTGGAGCAGTTGCAAATTATAAACTGATAGAAAAACTTGGTAAAACAGCTATAATGAGTTACCGCATGAGGCATTTTAATCTTCAGTCTATCACTTTAAGTCATGAGCCGACCAGCGATTTCAGAATTACGAAAGGGAATTGATTTTCCTAGTCTGATGCCTATGGACTTCGGAATCAATACTGAAGACTAACTACTCTTCCTCTTCAAACATACCGCTGATTAAATCATCGGTTTCACGCCTGTCTTTTTTAGTTGGTCTGCCTGCACCTCGATCACGCTTTAAATTAGGTGAATGGAAGGCAGATTTAAAAGCATGAGTTTCTTCAACTGGAGTTAAATCTTTGTATTTGGTTAAAGCTGTAGGAGAATCTGTCCTATTATAAGAAAAATCTACTACTTCAATAATTTTCTTTTCTATTCCTTTCGATACCTGGTAAACATCGCCAATTTTTACAATTGCCGATGGTTTAATATTTTGTCCTTTTAGTTTTATTCGTCCGGCTTTGCAGGCATCAGTAGCCAAACTTCTGGTTTTAAATAACCTGATCGCCCATAAATATTTATCAATCCTAAGTTTCTCTGCTTCTGCCATTGGTGGTTTGTAAGTTAGTTGGTTTTTTAGTTGATTGGTAAAAACCATAACTTAAAATCCAAAACGCTTAAAATTTGAAAAACAAAGTTAAGCAACCCTAACCCAAAAAACCAAACACCTAAAAAACTAAAAAACCGAAAAATTTGATTTATTTTGCGTAAAATTTAAAAACATCATGTATTCAGATTTAAAGAAATTAATTGAAGCCGCTTGGGAAGATAGAACCCTTTTAAAATATAGCAACTATTGCGAAGCTATTGAAACCATTATTCAGGGATTAGATAAAGGCGAAATTCGTGTTGCTGAACCAGTTCTAAATTCTTGGGGCATTAATGAATGGGTGAAAAAAGCTGTAATTCTATACTTCCCAATTCGCGAGATGAAGGAAATTAAGAGCGGTCCTTTTGTATACCATGATAAAATGGACTTAAAAACCGATTATAAAGCAACTGGTGTACGTGTAGTGCCAATGGCAAGTGCCCGTTACGGTTCTTATTTAGCCAAAGGTGTAATCATGATGCCATCATACATCAACATTGGTGCTTATGTAGATGAAGGTACAATGGTTGATACCTGGGCTACCGTTGGTTCTTGTGCGCAAATTGGTAAACGTGTTCACTTAAGTGGTGGCGTGGGTATTGGTGGCGTTCTGGAACCTATTCAGGCTGCACCGGTTATTATTGAAGATGATGCATTTTTAGGTTCAAGAGCAATTGTTGTTGAAGGGGTTAAAGTAGAGCGTGAAGCAGTATTAGGTGCCAATGTGGTATTAACAGCATCTACTAAAATCATTGATGTTACCGGCCCAACGCCTATTGAATATAAAGGTGTAGTACCAGCACGTTCCGTAGTAATTCCAGGTAGCTATACCAAAAAATTCCCTTCTGGAGATTATCAGGTTCCTTGTGCCTTAATTATTGGTAAACGTAAAGAAAGTACAGATAAGAAAACTTCACTTAACGATGCGTTGAGAGAAAATAATGTAGCTGTTTAACTTAAATAGAAAAGTTGAAAGCGGAAAGCGAAAAGCAAATTTCAAAAGCCGAAAGTCCTGAACTTGATCAATCAAGCTTTGGTCTTTCGGCTTTAAGCTTTCCTGTCCGAATAGGTTTTGATGGCAAACGTGCCGCAAATAACTTAACAGGATTAGGTAACTATAGCCGCTCTTTAATCGAATCGCTTGCACAGCAGTATCCTGAACATCAATATTTGGTTTATTCACCAAAAGTAAAGCATGCTAAGCAAATTGATTCCTTTTTTGAAAAAGAAAACATCACGTTAAAACTTCCTAAAGAAGGTGGTTTCCTCTGGAGAAGTTTAAATATGATTAAAGACCTGGCACGAGATCAAGTTCAGCTGTATCATGGCTTAAGTCACGAAATTCCTTTTGCCATTCAGCACACTCGCATTAAATCCATTGTTACCATTCACGATTTAATTTTCCTTCGTTTTCCGCAATACTATCAATTTATAGATCGCAAACTTTACGAATGGAAAAGTAGATCTGCTTGCAAAAGAGCTGATCAGATTATCGCCATAAGCGAAAAAACCAAAGCAGACATTGTAGAATTTTACAATGTAAATCCCGACAAAATTAAAGTCATTTATCAGAGTTGTGATGATGGATTTAAAATGGCAATGCCCGAATCAACTTTAAACAGGATTAAACTCACTTATAAACTTCCGGAAAAATACATTCTCAACGTTGGAACCATCGAGGCACGTAAAAACCTCAAATTATTAATACAGGCACTCAAAACTGTAGATCACCAATATAAACTGGTCGTTATTGGAAAAGAAACTGCTTATTTTAAAGAAATTGAAAACGAGCTTGACCGTTTAGCTTTAAGAAATCGAGTGATCTTTTTAAAAAACATTCCATTTGCAGACTTGCCGGGAATTTATCAAATGGCTAAACTGTTCGTTTACCCCTCCTTTTACGAAGGCTTTGGCATTCCTATAATCGAGGCTTTGTATTCGCAAGTACCTGTTATTGCAGCCACAGGTTCTTGCCTGGAAGAAGCAGGCGGACCTGATAGTATTTATATCAATCCAACAGATGTTAGTGGTTTAGCCTACTGGATTAATCAAGTTCTTCAACATGCTGATCTTCAAAAAGAGATGAAAGAAAAAGGGCTGGAATTTGTTCAAAAATTCAACAGCCCTCAAGTAACAAAGCAATTAATGGATTGCTATAGCAATTTATTAGATTCAGCTACTACTTAGCAGCAAAAGCATTTGGTGGATATTGTGCTAAAATTTCTTTAACACCAGTGTAAAGGCGTTCTTCTCTTTTCTTTAAATTATCCAAATTAAATCCACTACCTCTTCCATGCCAGAATAATTCTTTTTTAGCCGGATCTAAGAAATCAATGATGATCGTACCTTCAATGTATTGGTTAACGTAGTTACCGCCACCCCAGAAAGGAGAACCCCAACCACCTCGCCAGCCCCAGCCGCCGCCCCAACCCCATCCACCGTAATAGGCAGGGCCATAAACGTCAGTTTTTTCTCTCGCTACCACCACCAGGTTTACAAGCATATCTGGCCTATCAGATTTTGTAAAACCTTTAGCATTCATCTCCGTTTCTACGGCTGCCATTAACCGTCTTTTATCTAAGTTATTCAATTTTACTCTTGCGATTCCTTTGTCATAAAAATTGTAGGTTTTATAACGATTGAAATCTGCATTTTTATCAAAATCAGATGCGGTACGAAGACTCGAACATCCTGCTAATGCGATTACCACGGCAACCAGCATTAATAAGTTTTTAATTGTTTTCATTGTGTGTAGTTTCATTTAAATAACCGGTATTAAATATAATAAAATTTAATTTTAATTTCATAAAACAGGTATAATTTTACAATCAGATTGTCTGGATAGAACGTGTTATAAAACAGAAAGTTTTATGGCAAATGTTAAATAATTAGCCAATGATGAATATTTAACATTTCAACTAAAAAACTACCTTTGTATCATGTTAAGAGAGGAAATCAATAAAGCTTTGGAAGTGCTGAAAGATGGCGGTGTAATTTTATACCCTACCGATACAATCTGGGGTTTGGGCTGCGATGCGACTAATGCTGAAGCTGTAGATAAATTACTTAAAACAAAAAACCGTCCGGCAGATAAAAGCTTAATTGTATTACTAGACGCAGACAGCAAATTACAAAGCTATGTAACGGAAATTCCTGAAGTAGCCTACGATCTGATTGAGTATGCAGAAAATCCTTTAACGATTATTTTCTCTGGAGCAAAAAACCTTGCACCAAATGTAATTAACGCAGATGGCAGTGTAGGCATCCGCATAGTGAAACACGATTTCTGCACACCACTTCTCCAGCGTTTTCGTAAGCCAATAGTTTCTACCTCTGCCAATTTAAGCGGAAAACCTTCACCAAAATATTTTGATGATATAGACCCTGAAATTTTAGAAGTAGTAGACTACGTAGTCGATTTCGAGCAGGAGAATAGAACGCATAAAAAGCCATCTACCATTATGAAACTTTCACCTGGCGGACAATTTGAATTTATTCGCAAGTAATTTTATTACTTTTGCATAAACTTTAAATCCATTCGTCAACCTGAATTTATTTCAGGGTCTTTAGCCAAAAAGATGCTGAAGTAAAATTCAGCATGACGAAAATATTATTATGCATCAACACCTACAAAATCCGATTTTTAAAACCCTTTCCACAGTAGCTGATCAACATAATATCGAAGCTTATGTTATTGGAGGTTTTGTCCGCGATATATTTTTAAACCGACCGTCTAAAGATATAGATGTGGTGGTAGTGGGTAGTGGAATTGAATATGCAGAGGCTGTTGCTAAAAAACTAAACACAAAAGTTGCTGTTTTTAAAAACTTTGGTACCGCAAATATTAAATTTAAAGATTTAGAGGTCGAATTTGTAGGTGCCAGAAAAGAATCTTACCGATCAGAATCACGCAAACCGATTGTGGAAAATGGCACTTTAGAGGATGATCAGCTACGACGCGATTTTACCATTAATGCGCTTGCCATTAACCTTAATACCGCTCACTTTGGTGAGTTGCTTGATCCCTTTGATGGTCTTACAGACTTAAGAAGTAAATTCATCCGTACGCCGCTTGATCCTGAAATCACTTTTTCCGATGATCCTTTGAGAATGATGCGGGCAATCCGTTTCGCTTCGCAGCTTAATTTTAAAATTGATCCGGCAGCACTCCAAGCAATTCAGACTCAAAAAGAAAGAATTAGAATTGTATCTAAAGAGCGAATCACGGATGAACTGAATAAAATTATTTTGTCCTCCAAACCATCTATTGGATTTAAACACCTTTTTGATACTGGCCTTTTACATCTGATTTTCCCTCAAATGGCACAGCTATATGGCGTAGAAGTTATTAAAGGAAAAGGACATAAAGATAATTTTTACCATACGTTGGAAGTTCTGGATAACATTTGCGCACATACAGATGATTTATGGCTACGCTGGGCAGCTATACTGCATGATATTGCCAAACCAGCAACCAAGCGTTTTGAAGAAGGTCATGGCTGGACTTTTCATGGGCACGAGGATAAAGGCGCAAGGATGGTTCCAAAAATCTTTACTCAATTGAAATTGCCACTGAATGACAAAATGAAATTTGTTCAAAAACTTGTTCAGTTACATTTAAGGCCAATCGTTCTTGCACAAGAAATCGTCACTGATTCAGCTGTGAGGAGGCTTTTATTTGATGCAGGAGAAGAAATAGATAGCTTGATGCAACTCTGTAATGCAGATGTTACAACCAAGAATGAATACAAAAAAATCAAATACAGAAACAACTTTGAGTTGGTTAAACAAAAGCTTAAAGACGTTGAAGAACGTGATAAAATTAGAAATTGGCAGCCTCCAATTACTGGAAACGATATCATGGTTACCTTTGGCCTGGATGCAGGTAAAGAAGTTGGCCTAATCAAGAATGCCATTCGGGAAGCTATCCTGGAAGGAGAGATTAAAAATGACTATCAGGAAGCATTTAATTTTATGCTAAATCAAGCCAAACAAATGGGAATAAATCCTGTTCTTAAGTAATTTAATTGTTCAAACGTCTTCCAAAGGCAATATCTTGTTAGTGATGATGTTTGTGGTTAATATAAATTACTTTATTTTTACGGTTCCAAAATACAATAATGGCTATTTATAAATTTAGAATTACTTTCGAAGATTATGATGATGTGGTGAGAGAGATCGACATTAAATCAAACCAAACATTTGAAGACCTGCATAAGGCCATTCATAAATCAACTGGTTACAATCCCGAAAAATCTTCATCATTTTATGTGAGTACAGATAATTGGTTAAAAGGTGATGAAATCGCTTATTTACCAAATGAAAGAAAAAAGGATCGTGTGGTTTTGATGGAAAATTCTAAGTTAAGTGGCTTCATTGAAGATCCTCATCAAAAGTTCTATTATATTTATAATTTCGACCGTCCTTTTGATTTTCATGTTGAATTGGTTAAAATCGTTTTAGATCCGGATCCAAATATAGAATATCCATTTTTAGCTAAGAGCTCAGGTGAGGCACCGAAAATTTTTGAAAAGAATGCAGTGAGTGTAGATGATGCTGAAAATTCTGCTGTAGCTGTTGGTGAGTTCGATTTTTTAAATGAATTAAACTTTGTTCCTGAAGATACAGACGAACTCGAAGCCATGGGCGAGATGGGCATTAATGAAAAAGAACGTGATGATGAGGAGGAGTCTGAAGAAGATGAATTTGGAGATGACTTCTCAGATGGCGATAGCTTTGAAGATGATACTATCAAAGATGATTATTAATTAATACCAACATATACGCATTAATAAAAGCTGTCAACATAAGTATTGGCAGCTTTTATTTTTAGATGACCCCTCATGTCTAACTTAAAAACTTTAATTTCCATTGTAGGGCCAACCGCAATTGGCAAAACGGCCTTAGCGATTGAACTGGCTAATCATTTTCGAACAGAAATTATTTCTGCAGATTCGCGTCAGTCTTATAAAGAAATGGAAATTGGTACTGCTAAGCCTTCTCAAACGGAGCTGGCAGCTGCAAAACATCACTTCATAAACTCCCATTCTGTTAATCAATTATTTAGTACGGGAGATTTTGAAGTGGAAGGATTAAAGGTGCTCGACGAAATTTTTAAAATTCAAGATTCGGCCATTATGGTGGGTGGATCGGGATTATATGTAAATGCGCTGATTAATGGTCTGGATGAAATGCCTGAAATTGATCTTACTATCAGAGATCAACTCAACATTCTTTTCAAAACAGAGGGTATCACTCCTATTCAAGAGCAATTGTCTAAACTTGATCCTGAATATTTTGCTAAAGTAGATCAACAAAACCCCCAAAGAATGATCCGTGGTTTGGAAGTCTTTTTGTCAACAGGACAAAAACTTTCTTCCATGTTATCTGCTACCAGGAAAGAAAGGCCATTTAACATCATTAAAATTGGTTTAAATACTGAGCGGGCAACCTTATACGACCGAATTAACAAAAGAGTTGATCAAATGATCACTAATGGCTTGATTGATGAAGTAAAATCATTAACCGAATTCAGATCTTACAATGCACTAAATACAGTGGGTTATAGCGAAATATTTGATTATTTAGATCAAAAACTTTCATTTGAAGAAGCAGTTTCAAACATTAAACAAAATACACGCAGATTTGCCAAAAGGCAGCTTACCTGGTTTAGACGGGATGAAGAAATTAAATGGTTTGAGCCAAATCAATATCATGAGATCACTGAATACATAGAAAGTGTAATGAAATAAAAAAGGGATTTACCTTAGCAAATCCCTTTTTTATTTCATATTCAGATCATGTTATTTTGAATCTGGGAATTTCACACCTCTGTATTTGGTAATATCAATGGTTGGAATGGTTGAACCATATTTAGTATTAATCGCATCAACAAATACATTGCCTATGGCAGCATTTCCACGAGGAGTTAAGTGTATCCCATCTAAAGAAAAGGCACCACCTGTAATAAATGCAGCATTAATGTTTATACCTTGAATAGAAATACCCGCTTTTACCGTATTAAAGTAGGTATAAGTATCCGCTAGAGCCAAACCCTTACTATTCGCAAGAGATTTAATAGTACTGTTATAACTGTTTACATAATCTTTAACTTTTACTACTTCATCTTTATCTAACACCCAGTTATTGGCTATTGGATTTCTAGGATCCAGACCATAAAAATAACCTGCGGCATTAGGCACAGCAAATAATCCAGCTGTTTGAAATGGCAATCTAATTAAATCTTCACTGGTTGCAGCCCTTACCGCTCCGGTACCTGTTTGAATATATATTGCTGCTGCTGCAGGATTAATTGCTTTTGCAGCAGTCAATAAAGCCGCAGGCGTTACTGTATTAAAATAAGGTACAGCCGTAACATCAGGAATGGTTGCAACTACACCTTTTTGTCCGCCAGCAGTTAAAATATTAAGCATATTGGTATACAAGAAAGAGAAAGTTGCTTTTTCAGTAAGCACAGTTGTCGCATCAGTAGTAACACCACCATTCAGCGCATAACCAAGCGCATCATTATTACCTAGCCATAAGGAGAAAAAAGTATGGTTTCTTCCTTGAATATAGGCTGCATAATTCACTTTGCCAACCTGAGCATCCGTAAGCAAACGCTCAAAAAACATATTTGCCGCACTAAAAGTAAAGGTTGGGTCGAAAGCCAAATCCAAACGCATCCCCGGAATACCTAAATTTTGAATCTCTCCTGAATATTTAGCCAATCTACCCGGTGCAACATAAGCTGTACCAGTTATGATCTGACTAATGGTTGGACTACCATTAGTTAGTGCAGTTAGGCTCGCATAACCTGAACCATTAGCCTTATCATCACTAAAAAATGGAGAAGTAAAACTTCCACCTCCAACTGTAGCCATTTGAGCAGCTAATAAGTTTGGATAAGCCACTTTCTGGCCTTCCAAATACAAACCGCCATCAGCATAGCCAGAAGTTAATGAATTACCTATGGCAATATACTTGCTAAAATTGGCTGTACCTGCTGTTGTAGCTGCAGGTGTTTCAATTTCAGGTTTACAAGAAGCTGCGAACAAGATGGTAGCAGCAACAAGACTATTGAATATAATTTTTTTCATGTTGATATCTCCTACCATTTATAAGTTAATGAAAGACCTGGTGCATAAACCAAAGTTTTAAACGTTCCGTCTAATCCGGTTTCTTTGTTTTTTTGCTGACGTGATTTTACATCTTCAAAAAAGAAAGATGCATTAACCTCAAAATGGCTGGTTGGTGCATAGCCCACACCAGCACTTAAGATATAACGATCAGCATCTGGTGCTTCCGGAGTAACATAACCATCCTGAACTGGTGAGAATGCGTAACCAACTCCAGCTCTTAAAGCCAATTTCTCTGAGGCTTGGTGATTAATACCTAACTTAAATGATGAACCATCATGATAATTCCTTTCAGAAGGCTTATCCGTTAACTGCGGAGTATTAATTGAATAATCAAAAGTTAAATTTTGATAAATATGCCACTGTACCCAACTGGCATCAAATGCTAATGTTGTGCTTTTTGATAGAGGTACACCTATACCTAAAGTTGTTGTAGAAGGTAAAGGTAATTCAGCATTAAATGTATTGCCTGCAGGGAATGCACTTCTCAATGATTCAGGAACATCAAATGTTGCTGATCCACCTTCTAACTTCGTAATTACTTTTGATTTGTGTACAACAGCGAAAGTGATATTACTTAATGTTTTAATGTATAAACCTGCATTCCAGCCGTAACCACTGCCTGTACCTTCTAATGTCGCATGGCCAGATCTTCCATCAGGGTAATTAACAGGTAATGCCCTTTGCAGATTAACATCACCATGATTATAAACAAAGCCCGCACCTATACCAATATGATCAGTAATTTTTACACTTAGTGTTGGTTGGAAATAAATTGCTTTTAAATTTAAAGAAGTTAAGGCATATCTTCCAGACCACTCATTGCCCCAATCTACCAAACCACCAAAAGGAGTATAAACACCTAATCCTAACTTCCATTTATTTGATTTAGGTCCCCAAACTGCATAAGCTTCAAATGGAGGAGCAATTTTATTTTTAACATTCTCTGTAATATTTGATCCTGTTTGTTTAAATGCAGATTTAAACAATAATGGATTTACTCCAGCAGAAATAGAATTCTTTTCCAGAAAAGAAACTGCTCCGGGATTATAAAATACCGAAGCTTCATCCAAAGCCAATGCAGATCCTGCACCAGCCATACCTATCTGCTTTTGCCCTTGTAAGTTAACCTGGAAACCCTGTCCAAACACCCATAGCGGGACAGAAAGTACTGCGCTCAATAAAAGTTTTTTCATTTTTATATATGGTTATACACAAATATATATTATGCAGGCATAGCAAGCAAATATTTGGAGTAAGAATTCTTAAGCTTGTGCAGTTGGCCCACCAAAGCCCATCGGAAATGGAGGTTCTTCCTGTGTTTTGATTCGGCCGTTTATAGCTTCAAATTTTTCAAGATTATCTTCCAAAGCATTTAATAAACGCTTGGCGTGTTCGGGTGTTAAAATAATCCTGGATTTTACTTTTGCTTTTGGAATTCCAGGCATTACACGGATGAAATCCAATACAAATTCCGTATTTGAATGAGTAATGATGGCCAGATTAGAAAAAATACCTTCTGCAATTTCTTCTGATAGCTCTATATTTAATTGATTTTCGTTTTGTTGTTCTTCCATAATAGATCAAAAATAAAAAATTCCGCTACTTGATAGCGGAATTAAATGTAATATTAAAAATATGTTCTTTAATAACTTATTTCATCATAAAATTTACAATACCTATAACTGAGCCTATAATGGCTAAAAATTGAATTAGACCTACAACATAGATGGTCTTTTGCATATTTGCAATATCTTCCTTGGTAGCTAAAACTTCACGTTTATTATCAAATTCAGATTTAACTTCAGCCTTCACAAAAGAAACCAACTGCTCTGCTTCCTGTTCTCCAAGCTTAGCTTTTAAAATCTGAAAGAGTTGAATTTCTGTTACGCTCATTATTTTATTTTTATATAAAACTACAAAATCTATTCCAAACAAAAAAGTCCCCCACTTTTGGTGGAGGACTTAATTTTAAGATATTTAAAATAATTAAGCTTCTACTTCTTCTTGTTTCGAAGCTAATAATTTATCGTATTCTTCTTGAGAACCAACAATGATTCTTTCGTAACCACGTACACCAGTACCTGAAGGGATTAAGTGACCAACGATCACGTTTTCTTTCAAGCCTAACATATTATCGCGTTTACCTGCAATCGCTGCTTCATTTAATACTTTAGTAGTTTCCTGGAACGAAGCCGCAGAAATGAACGATTTAGTACCTAATGACGCTCTTGTAATACCTTGTAAGATAGAACTTGCAGTTGCTGGTCTTGCATCTCTCACCGTGATCTGTTTTAAATCTTTACGTTTCAATTGAGAATTTTCGTCTCTTAATCTACGTAATGAAACAATCTGACCTGGTTTGATCTCATTTGAATCACCTGCATCTTCAACAACTTTCTTGTCGTACATCGCATCATTCTCGTCAGCAAAATCCCAACGGTCAACAGCATTGTTTTCCAAGAAAATAGTATCACCTGGATCTTCAATGTGAACTTTCTGCATCATCTGGTGAACAATTACCTCGAAGTGCTTATCGTTAATTTTCACACCTTGCAAACGGTAAACCTCTTGAATACCATTTACTAAGTATTCCTGAACCGCTGCCGGGCCTTTAATTGATAAGATATCTGCTGGAGAAATTGAACCATCTGATAAAGGCATACCTGCTTTCACAAAGTCATTATCCTGTACAAGGATGTGTTTAGACAATGGAACAAGGTATTTTTTAACTTCACCATCTTTAGATTCGATTGTAATCTCACGATTACCACGTTTCACACCACCTAAAGTTACCACACCATCAATCTCAGTTACTACAGCTGGGTTCGAAGGATTACGAGCCTCAAATAACTCAGTTACACGAGGCAAACCACCTGTAATATCTCGGGTTTTACCAGTTGCACGAGGAATCTTAGCGATAATCTGACCAGTTTGGATCGCTTCACCTTCATCAACTGAAACGTGGGCACCTACCGGAATGTTATAACCTTTGATAAATTCGCCTTTCTTATCAACAATCTGAACAGAAGGGTTTTTAGTTTTATCACGTGTATCGATAATTACTTTTTCACGGTGACCAGTTTGCTCATCTGATTCTTCACGGAAGGTAACACCCTCAATAATGGCATCAAATTGTGCTTTACCGGCAAATTCTGAAAGAATAACCGCGTTATATGGATCCCACGAACAGATTTTGTCGCCTTTTGATAATTTATCTCCTTCTTTAACGAATAAGAATGCACCATAAGGAATGTTGTTGGTTACAATGATACGTCCGGTTCCTGGCTCAACAATTTTGAACTCACCTGAACGACCCAATACAACCTGAACTGTACCCTCTTCTGTTTGTGTATCTACAGTACGAATGTTTTCAAACTCGATAACACCATCAAATTTTGCTACGATGTTTGATTCTGCAGCAATGTTTGATGCAGTACCACCCACGTGGAAAGTACGAAGTGTTAACTGTGTACCCGGCTCACCGATTGATTGTGCTGCAATTACACCAACTGCCTCACCTCTTTGAACACGTTTACCAGATGCTAAGTTACGTCCATAACATAATGAACAAACACCTCTTTTATTCTCGCAGGTTAATACCGAACGAATTTCAATACCTTCTAATGGAGATTCTTCGATTAGTTTTGCAACCTCTTCGTTGATGTCTTCACCAGCACCTACTAATAATGTATTATCTAATGGATTGTAAACATCGTGCAATGAAGTACGACCTAAAATCCTGTCATATAATGGCTCTACAATATCTTCCTGATCTTTCAATGCAGTAGTGTACATACCTCTTAAAGTACCACAATCTTCTGAATTTACGATCATATCCTGAGCAACATCATGTAAACGACGAGTCAGGTAACCCGCATCAGCCGTTTTTAACGCCGTATCCGCCAAACCTTTACGCGCACCGTGAGTAGAGATAAAGTACTCTAATACCGATAAACCTTCTTTAAAGTTTGATAAGATCGGGTTTTCAATGATATCACCACCTGAACCTGATTTTTGAGGTTTCGCCATCAAACCACGCATTCCGCAAAGCTGACGAATCTGCTCTTTCGAACCACGTGCACCAGAATCAAGCATCATGTAAACCGAGTTGAAACCCTGATTATCCGAAGATAATTGGTTCATCACGAAAGTAGTTAACCTGTTGTTGATACGGGTCCAGATATCGATAATCTGGTTGTAACGTTCGTTGTTTGTAATGAAACCCATGTTATAGTTGTTTCTTACTTCTTCAACTTCGTTAGCAGCCTGCTCCAATAAAGTATGTTTTTCTACCGGAATATTTACGTCTTGTAAGTTGAACGATAAACCTCCCTGGAATGCCATACGGAAACCTAATTCTTTGATGTCATCTAAGAATTGAGAAGAACGAGCCATACCAGTCATTTTAACTACCTCACCGATAATATCTCTTAACGATTTTTTAGTTAATAATTCATTGATATAACCAACTTCCTCAGGAACCATTTGGTTGAACAATACTCTACCTACAGTAGTTTCTGTTAATTTATTAACGATAGAACCGTCATTTTGCTTAACATTAACCCTTACCTTGATAAAAGCATGAAGATCTAATTCTTTCTCATTGTAAGCAATAATCACTTCCTCTGGAGAATAGAAATTAGAATCCTGTCCTTTTACAACTCTTGTTTCATCAGTTCTACGGCCTTTAGTAATGTAATAAAGACCTAAAACCATATCCTGAGAAGGTACAGTAATTGGCGTACCGTTCGCAGGGTTTAAGATGTTATGTGCTGCAAGCATCAAAACCTGGGCTTCCAAAATTGCTGCATTACCTAATGGTAAGTGGACAGCCATCTGGTCACCATCAAAATCGGCGTTGAATGCAGTACAAACTAATGGGTGTAACTGGATTGCTTTTCCTTCAATTAATTTTGGCTGGAAAGCCTGAATACCTAGTCTGTGTAAAGTAGGTGCACGGTTTAATAATACTGGGTGACCTTTTAATACATTTTCTAAGATATCCCAAACCAATGGATCTTTACGATCAACGATTTTCTTAGCAGATTTAACTGTTTTTACCACACCACGCTCAATCATCTTACGAATAATGAACGGTTTGTATAGCTCAGCAGCCATATCTTTAGGAATACCGCACTCGTGTAATTTAAGGCTTGGCCCTACAACAATTACAGAACGAGCTGAATAATCCACACGTTTACCTAATAAATTCTGACGGAAACGACCTTGTTTACCTTTCAAAATATCTGAAAGTGATTTCAAAGCACGGTTACCTTCAGTTTTAACCGCATTAACTTTACGTGAGTTATCAAATAACGAATCTACAGCTTCCTGCAACATCCGTTTCTCGTTACGTAAAATTACCTCTGGTGCTTTAATCTCGATCAAACGTTTTAAACGGTTGTTACGGATAATTACACGACGGTATAAATCATTTAAATCTGAAGTAGCGAAACGACCACCTTCTAATGGAACTAACGGACGCAATTCTGGTGGAATAACCGGAACAATTTTAACAATCATCCATTCCGGACGATTCTCAATACGTGTATTAGCACCACGGAAAGCTTCAACAACCTGAAGACGTTTTAAAGCCTCATTTTTACGTTGTTGAGAAGTTTCGTTAGCAGCCTGGTGACGTAAATCGTAAGATAAAGTATCTAAGTTAATACGTTTCAATAAATCTTCTAACGCTTCAGCACCCATTTTGGCGATGAATTTATTAGGATCTTTATCATCTAAATATTGGTTTTCTTTAGGTAATTTATCTAAGATATCTAAGTATTCTTCTTCCGTTAAGAAGTCCATATACTTGATACCATCCTCTTCCATTAAACCAGATTGGATCACTACGTAACGTTCGTAATAGATAATTAAATCAAGTTTTTTAGTAGGTAAACCTAATAAATAACCGATTTTGTTTGGTAACGAACGGAAATACCAGATGTGCGCAACAGGAACCACCAAAGCAATGTGCCCCATACGCTCACGACGCACTTTCTTTTCTGTTACCTCAACACCACAACGATCACAAACAATACCTTTATAACGGATCCGTTTGTATTTACCGCAATGACATTCATAATCCTTTACCGGACCAAAAATACGTTCGCAAAACAAACCATCACGCTCAGGTTTGTAAGTACGGTAGTTAATGGTTTCTGGTTTCAACACCTCACCGCTTGAACGTTCCAAAATAATTTCTGGAGACGATAAGCTAATCGTGATTGATGTGAAATTGCTTTTTAATTTATTATCCTTTTTGTAAGACATATCTCTTGTATAAGGTTAAAGCTTAAAGCTCAAAGACCAAAGCTTTTGGCTCTAGTCTTTAAGCTTTCAGCTTAATTAATCTAACGTAATATCTAAACCTAAACCACGTAACTCATGTACCAATACATTAAATGATTCTGGTACACCTGGTGTTGGTAGGTTTTCACCTTTAACAATGGCTTCGTAAGTTTTTGCTCTTCCGATCACATCATCCGATTTAACGGTTAAGATCTCCTGAAGAATATTAGCAGCACCGAATGCCTCTAATGCCCAAACCTCCATCTCACCAAAACGCTGACCACCAAATTGAGCTTTACCACCCAATGGTTGTTGTGTAATTAATGAATATGGTCCGATTGAACGGGCGTGCATCTTATCATCAACCATGTGACCTAATTTCAACATGTAGATAATACCTACGGTTGTAGTCTGATCGAAACGCTCACCTGTTAAACCATTGTATAAATAGGTTTTTCCTGAAGCTGGAACACCTGCTTTAGCAATCCACTCTTCAACCTCTTGATGTGTAGCACCATCAAAAATCGGAGTTGCAAATTTCACACCCAATTCCTGACCGGCCCAAGCCAAAATAGTTTCGTAGATCTGTCCCAAGTTCATACGTGAAGGTACACCCAGTGGGTTCAACACGATATCAACTGGAGTACCATCAGCTAAGAAAGGCATATCTTCATCACGTACAATACGTGCAACAATACCTTTATTACCGTGACGACCCGCCATTTTATCACCTACTTTTAATTTACGTTTTTTAGCTACATAAACTTTTGCCATCTGTACGATTCCTGATGGAAGCTCATCACCTACACTAATCGCAAATTTATCGCGTTTGTAAGCACCAAGTTCCTCATTAACACGGATACCGTAGTTGTGAAGCAACATTTTAATCATCTCGTTTTTGTCATCATCAGTAGTCCATTTGTTAGGGCTAATGTGAGCAAATTCAAGATCTGCTAAAATTTTCTGCGTAAATTTAGCACCCTTAGCAACTAATAATTCTTTGTAAATATTAAATACACCTTGTGATGTTTTTCCGTTTACGATTGTGAATAATTTGTCAACTAATTCTGCTTTTAATTTTTCAGTGATTTGGGTATATCCTTTGTCTAATTTCTCAATCGCTGATTTCTCTTCAGCTTTTGTAGTTTTCTTAGCACGGCTGAATAATTTTGTATCAATTACTACACCCTGGATAGAAGGAGGAGTTTTTAAAGACGCATCTTTAACATCACCAGCTTTATCACCAAAGATAGCACGTAATAATTTCTCTTCAGGTGAAGGATCAGATTCACCCTTAGGCGTAATCTTACCAATTAAAATATCACCTTCTTTTACATCAGCACCAACACGGATAATACCATTTTCATCAAGGTCTTTAGTAGCCTCTTCAGAAACATTCGGGATATCTGGTGTTAATTCCTCTTCTCCACGTTTAGTATCACGTACTTCTAATTCAAATTCTTCAATATGCAATGAAGTGAAAATGTCATCACGAACAATACGCTCATTAATTACAATCGCATCCTCAAAGTTGAAACCTTGCCAAGGCATGAAAGCCACTTTAAGATTTCTACCTAATGCCAATTCACCATTTTCAGTCGCATAACCTTCACAAAGTACTTGTCCTTTAGTTACTTTCTGACCTTTCTTAACGATTGGTTTTAAGTTGATACAAGTATTCTGGTTGGTTTTTTTGAACTTAATCAAACGGTAAGTTTTGCTATCACCTTCAAATGAAACTAAACGATCATCTTCGTTACGCTCATACTTGATAGTGATTTCGTTAGCATCTACATATTCTACCACACCATTACCTTCAGCATTGATCAAAGTTCTTGAATCACGTGCAACGCGACCTTCTAAACCTGTGCCAACGATTGGCGCTTCAGGACGTAACAATGGTACAGCCTGACGTTGCATGTTCGATCCCATCAAAGCCCTGTTCGCATCATCATGTTCTAAGAACGGAATCAACGAAGCAGCAATTGAAGTAATCTGGTTAGGTGCAACATCCATCAAGTCTAATTTCTCAGGCTCAATAATTGGAAAGTCACCTTCGTAACGTGCTTTAACGCGTGGTGTAATGAAATTACCTTTATCATCATATTCTGCATTAGCCTGAGCGATGGTTTTACCATCTTCATCTTCAGCAGATAAATAAATAACGTCTGAATCAACAACTACCTTACCATCCTCTACACGTTTGTATGGTGTTTCAATGAAACCTAAATTATTGATTTTTGCATGCACACAAAGTGATGAAATTAAACCAATATTTGGTCCCTCTGGAGTTTCAATCGTACATAAACGACCATAGTGAGTGTAGTGAACGTCACGTACTTCGAAACCAGCTCTTTCACGTGATAAACCACCAGGGCCTAAAGCTGATAAACGGCGTTTGTGTGTAATCTCTGCCAATGGATTCGTTTGATCCATAAACTGAGACAACTGATTCGTACCAAAGAAAGAGTTAATTACCGATGATAACGTACGGGCGTTAATCAAATCAGTTGGTGTAAACACCTCGTTATCGCGAATGTTCATACGCTCACGGATAGTTCTGGCCATACGGGCCAAACCAACACCGAATTGTGCGTACAATTGCTCACCTACCGTACGTACACGACGGTTTGATAAGTGGTCAATATCATCCACCTCTTCTTTAGAGTTGATTAATTTAATCAAGTATTTAACAATCGCGATAATATCCGCCTTTGTTAAAACTTTAACATCATCAGGGGTATTCATTTTCAATTTACGGTTGATGCGGTAACGACCAACATCTCCTAAATCGTAACGTTTATCCGAGAAGAATAAACGGTCAATGATACCACGAGCAGTTTCCTCATCAGGTGGTTCTGCGTTACGCAAAGCACGATAGATGTTTTCAACAGCCTCTTTTTCTGAGTTTGATGTATCTTTTTGTAATGTATTATAAATAATGGTATAATCGGCCTGGCTAGCACCATCTTCCTTAGAAAGGATAATGGTTTTAACACCAGCTTCAATCACCATATCGATATGTTCGTCTTCTAAAACGGTTTCTCTTTCAAGAATCACTTCATTACGGTCGATAGAAACTACCTCACCTGTATCTTCATCTACGAAATCTTCGACCCATTTCTTTAAAACTCTTGCAGCAAGTTTACGACCGATATATTTCTTTAAACCTGATTTACTAACTTTTACTTCGTCAGCAAGATCAAATAATTCAAGAATGTCTTTATCAGAATCATAACCAATAGCACGTAATAAAGTGGTAACCGGGAATTTTTTCTTACGATCGATATAAGCATACATCACGTTATTAACGTCTGTAGCAAATTCGATCCATGAACCTTTGAAAGGAATAACACGCGCAGAATACAATTTGGTTCCATTAGTGTGACGGCTTTGGCCGAAGAACACACCAGGAGAACGGTGTAATTGCGAAACGATAACACGTTCAGCACCGTTGATAACAAATGTACCTTTTGGTGTCATATACGGGATAGTACCTAAATACACATCCTGAATAATAGTTTCAAAATCCTCATGTTCAACATCGTTACAAGAAAGCTTTAGCTTTGCTTTTAATGGAACATTGTAGGTTAATCCACGTTCAATACACTCGTGTATATCGTAACGTGGCGGATCAACAAAATAATCAAGAAATTCTAATACGAAGATATTTCTTGAATCTGTTATTGGAAAGTTCTCAGCAAACACTTTAAACAAACCTTCGCTAGAGCGATCGTCTGATGTGGTATCTATCTGGAAAAATTCTCTGAATGATTGCAATTGCACATCCAGAAAATCCGGATAGTCTATAATGTGCTTACTAGTTGCAAAATTTACTCTTTGTTCGACTGTCTTTGCCAATGGACTAAAAGATTTTAGTTTAAGAATAAACTATTTGTATGGTTCGGGTTTGAAACATTCTCATTAACCAAACAAAATGAGGTGTTTATAAACAGGTAAAGACACCAACATTTTCAGTCGGTGTCTAATACATTTTTAGCCTAGCTAAATTAAGTGATTACTTAATTTCAACTACTGCTCCAGCTTCTTCTAATTGTTTTTTAAGAGCTTCTGCTTCGTCTTTAGTAACACCAGCTTTTAATTCTTTTGGTGCTCCGTCAACTAAGTCTTTTGCTTCTTTCAAACCAAGGCCAGTTAAGTCTTTTACAAGTTTAACAACTGCTAATTTAGCGCCACCAGCTTCTTTAAGAATTACATCAAAAGATGTTTTTTCTGCAGCAGCAGCAGGTGCATCACCACCAGCAGCAGGACCAGCAACTACAGCAGCAGCTGCAGGCTCGATACCATACTCGTCTTTTAAGATTTGAGCTAATTCGTTAACTTCTTTAACGGTTAAGTTTACTAATTGCTCAGCAAACGATTTTAAATCTGCCATTTTATTAAGATTTTAAATTTTTACGTAAAATAATTTTGTTTTATTTGCGAACTTAAGGTGTTCGTTAACCTTCTCTTTCTTGAAGAGTTTTAACAATTCCTGCAATTTTGCCTCCGCTTGATTTAAGCGCAGATACAACATTTTTCGCTGGTGACTGTAATAATCCAATGATATCGCCAATAAGCTCTTCTCTCGATTTTAAGCTTACTAAGTTATTCAATTGGTCATCGCCAACGTATACTGATGAATCTATAAATGCTGCTTTAAGCAATGGCTTATCAGATGTTCTTCTCAAAGCTTTAATCAACTTAGCCGGAGCGTTTGCTGTTTTTGAGAATAATAATGATGATGAACCTTTAAGGGCTTCGTATATCTCAGAAGCATCGCCATCTAAACCTTCAATCGCTTTGCGAATTAAAGAGTTTTTAGCAACCTTCATAACGATATCATCTTCGAAACATTTGCGGCGGATGTTATTAATCTGCTCAACAGAAAGGCTAGAAGTATCAGCAATATAGAAATTGCCATACTCTTGCATTTGTCCTTGTAGTTCTAAAACTACTTCGTTTTTTTCTTCTCTGTTCATGATTAAATCCCCGCTACTGATTTAGTTTCAATTGCAATCCCAGGACTCATAGTAGAAGACACGTGAATGCTTTTAAAATAAGTTCCTTTTGCAGCAGATGGTTTTAATTTAGAGATAACCTGAATAATTTCAAGTGCATTCTCATAAATTTTATCTGCTGGGAATGATACTTTTCCTATCGAGGCGTGTATGATACCCGTTTTGTCTACTTTAAAATCAATCTTACCTGCTTTAACCTCCGTTACAGCTTTACCAACATCGTTAGTTACTGTACCTGATTTTGGATTAGGCATTAAGTTCCTTGGACCTAAAACACGGCCCAATTTACCTACCTTAGCCATACAAGCTGGTGTAGTGATAATAATGTCTACATCGGTCCAACCACCTTCAATTTTAGCTACATACTCGTCTA